>JACCDY010359160.1_pt1 | contig 80222 bp, 73 predicted proteins | sample 7446391 | NCBI WGS metagenome assembly JACCDY01 (sample SAMN15323451, study PRJNA562643) | freshwater metagenome | isolation source: river surface water | place: USA:Blue River Watershed | collected 2017-08-18
AGAAGGCAAGCGTTCCGGTTCCGCTGCGCGATTCCCAGAAGGCAAGCGTTCCGGTTCCGCTGCGCGATTCCCAGAAGGCAAGCGTTCCGGTTCCGCTGCGCGATTCCCAGAAGGCAAGCGTTCCGGTTCCTTCCAAGACAAATAAAACATTTAATTATACAACAATTAAAGATTTTATTGATAATGCGTCACAAAAGCAACAAATTGCATTTTGGAAACATGTTGCAAAGAAAGTTAAACAACTACTTAAAGTAGTAGATAAAGTATATATAAATACACATGGACTCGGTGTATATTATTTGCATGTGAGATTAGATATAAAGCCTAAATTATATTATTCAAAGAGATTAATAGAATTAAAATCAACCTAAGCTTTATCAATAAAATGTTCTTCAATTTCATCAGAACTAGGTAATCTACCTTTAGTTTGTAAGAAAGTATTTTTAAGATTTTCAAGATCTTTTTCTTTTTCTAAACGTTTCTTTTCAAGTTGAAGAGAAGAGTTTTCTATAACAATTTTTTTAATTTGATCATCTTCTTCATCCTCATCTTTATGTTCATCTCTGTCATAAATAATAGTTGGGTTAATTTTACCAAGAATATCTGGTTTAAAAAGTCCATGAATATCCCCAAATGTTGTTTTAAATAGTTTAACAATATCATCATTAATTGAAGGTGCAGTTTCTTCTAATCTATCATATTCTTCAGCACAAGTTTTAAGCATTTCACTAACACTAATTCTTTCTTTAGGATTTTTAGCAAGTTCAATTTTAATATTTCTAGAGAATTTTTCCCATGCAATATAAGCAACACGATGTGCTTCAGTAATTTGTGCAATTTTAAGATATTGATGAATAGTTGAAATAATACCAGCAATTAAATTTAAACCACCAACAGTCATAACATATAAACTGATGTATTGAGGAGGAACACGATCTTGTGCAAAGTTAGCAGTACCAGTTAAAGTAGATAAAATAATAACAGGAATAGTAAAAACAGCATTAAAAAATCTATAACTTTCATATGATTTTAAATGAAGCCATTTATAACAAACAGCTTTATCAGCCCATTCTTTTAATATTTGTTCTTCTTCCCTTTTCCATTTTCTTTTAGTGGATAATTTATTATCAGACATTTGTATAGCGTGTGAATTTAAATCCATTTATATTTATAATATTAGATTTTAAATTTTAGACAATTCTCCATAATTTGACTCATGTAAAATTTTTATACAAAAACCTAATTTAGAAATAAATCTATTTGATATCATCAGGTGTGACTGTAAAATTTCTAAAAATAAATCACTTAATCCTTCATATTCAATTAAAAATTTTTTATGTTGAGTATTTAAATTAACAATAACACTTTTAATATCAAAATTTTGTTTATTTGTACAATTTGCTTCAATAAAATTATGAAAATTTTCAATTTGTATCTTGTAATTTTCAAAATAATCTTTAATTAAATTGATACATCCAATAATTGTATCAGGATCTATTTCTAAGCTTAAAGATGATGGAGCAGTAATATCTCTAAGTTTTTTTTTTATATACTCTTTTTCCGATTCTACTTCAGAACGTTCGATTTCATATAAAGATTTTATAAGTTGTTTGAGTAAAATATAAAGATCTTGATAAAGTTTATGTAAGCAGTTTTTTCTATAAGTAAGATAATATTCATACTCTTTTTCAACAATTTGTTTATTAAAATATAACAAATCTAAATTTAATGAAAAATTACAAAAATTATATGTGTTTTTATTAAGTAACACTGAATGTGTATTGTGAAGTTTTGCAATTATATCATTATAAACTATGAAATGTTCCTGTGCAGTCTTATAATTTGCTAATATATTTAATATAACACTACTATGATTTTCCATTTATATTAATAAATATTATATTTGTTATAACTTGGTTAAAAAAAATATAATTCTATATATTTAAATAATTTCATCAACTAAACCTCTTTCTAAACATTCTTCAGCATCCCAATCTAAATCATGTTTTAAAATTTTAACTAATTCATTTCTTTTTAAATTTGTCTTCTCCTCATAAATATCCTTAATTCTCTCATGAATTTTTTTAATATTTTTATAATCATCTTCAATTTCTGCCATTTTACCCCACATTCCTGATCTAACTTGATGAATTAACATTGATGCATTCTTTTTAATAAATCTTTTAGTTCCATGAACTGAAATTAAAGTTGCTGCTGATGCTGCATAACCATCAACAATAGTATGAACAGGTACCTTTAATTCTCCCATACAATCAATAATAGAATATGCTGCAATTACTGAACCACCCCCTGAAGTAATATGAAGTCTAATAGGAGGAGGATCCATTGAATATTTAGATGCAATATGAAGTAAATGTTCTTCCATTTCTCTAAGTTCTTTTTTAAGATAATCAGCAGTTTCTAATGAAATCTCATCTTGAAAATAAATATTATTGTTCATTGAATAAAAATTATCATTAGAAACCTTTGGTTTCTTTGTTAATAAATTCATAATATCACCTAATTCATCATCACCAGGATTAGAACCAGTTTCAGATTCTGAATTAGGTTTTATTTTTTTAGAGCCAGGTCTTTCAAAATTAAATCCAGAACTAGATTTAGTTCTTTTTCTTGAACCAGTTTTATGGTCAAATGTATAACCGCCCCATTCACTAATAATTGTCATACTATTATAATAGTATGTGTTGTTATTTGTTTAAATGGATAAAATTACTAAATACAAGGTTTTTGCTTGTTTTTTATTTTGGTTTTTAAAAAAATTTAAGTGGGATTATTAGGTCGCCACTTATTATTTTTAATAAGCAGAAACCCCCAAAGATGAATCTTTAGTTGAGCGATTTAACGTTATCCCCCCGAAACGAACATTTTGATGTCTATGAAGTAGACAAACGCATGTTTACGAAGGATTTGATTTAAGTTATCCTTAAAACTTGAGTAGTTTTACCCTTAAACTACTCCAGGTGATCCACCACCCTTGGGTCCACCTCCGCCACCCATCTTGACAGGTCTGGTGGGTTCTACATACCCCTCCTTATTCTCCGCAAACACGCGGAAACGAATAAGGCCTTCCTGTTTGGGTTGGTCCTTAGAAAGGCAGAACTTCAGACCCAACCGTCTGCAAAAAAGTTCTACGCCATTCTCGTCCGATCCCACAGTGTAAACTGCAGAACGGCTTTGACCTTCCCGATGAGGGATTGCTGCTGCGAGAGTAGCTCTGAGCTCCGCCTCAGTAGGAAAAGGACGTCCTCTCTCTACTGCTGTGTTAAACACGACTTGAAGTCTGTCAACTATAGTAGCGGTAGCTCTTGCTTCAGAAGGAGCTGCAGGAGCCACAGGTCTAGGCCGAACTAAAATTTCGACCGAATTAGACTTGGCAGCTATTTTGAAGGAGTGGGTAGACGCCAACTCGGGGTTTGCTTGCACAAACTGGGCGTGGATGATGGTGATTACTTTGGGATTTGCCAAAGCAGCCGCAGGAATAAATTCCCCATTTGGCCTTGCGCATCCATCGTAAATCGATGCGGGAGGGTAAGGGATCTCGATGGAATAACTTCCATCAGGACGTTCGGATGCGGTGGCAATACCAGCGTTGAACTGCTCGACAACATGATCGCCAAGACGGCGGGTGCATGTGGGCTGACGAGCAGCAAGTTCGACAACAACCTCAACTGCAGGAGCAGCATCGGCAGAAGTCTGGGCAAAAGTTTCATTTGAATCGGTAGGTGCGATCATATGAAGGGGTGTGCAGGCTATATTTTTGTTTTTGTTTTTTTTTAATTTTGTAGCCCCTGCACTGGCCACGATAACACTTTTTAAATAGCACATTGATACAATTATTTTTTCAATTTTTTATCTTAATTTTTTTATTAGTGAGAAGAATATAATAAATTGTTTAGTTTATCTTTTTTTGATAAATAAAATAATAGTTTGGTTAGGAAGTCTAACAATCATCATCGTCTAAAGCACTAAATTTGTTAGAACTAAAATGGGTTCCTTGCGCAGTGAAAGAAGAAGTTGGTAGTTTAGATATTTTACCACCCTTTCTAGACTCGACTGCAGACCAAGGTTCTTCTACTGGCTCTTTGGGAGTAGGGGTAGGGTTTTCCTTTCTCTCATAAAATGAGAGTGAATCGTGTATTCCAAACCAAGTAGGAATATCCACGTGACCAACCTTATTCCAATCTTGCTCAAGAAGATCGAAAAACCCATCATCTGCAGTACATCCATCTCTTCCCTCACCAATGTATATAAACTTATTTCCAGTAAAGGCTCGAAGACAATTTGCTGCCATTGGGTCTTCAAAACCAGGCCAGCATATGAATAGCACATTTGATTGAATTTTTTGAATTGCTTCTACTCCATCCATTGGAAACATTTCAGGAATGAAAGATCTGGATTTAGTTGCTCCATGAGAAGAGAAGTTATCGCTTGCAACAATTCGCTGACCATTTAATCTAATAAGAAAAGCCCAGAAACAATTTCCAGCCCCAACCTCAAGAATTAACTTGCCATCTGCAAATTTGCAAATTTCCTCAATTGCCTTAACAGAAGGAACGGCCCAACTGAAATTATCAACAAAGGCATCCCGAGCAAAAAATGCTGTTTTGGAGAAAGAGTTTTGTACTTCAAAAGACATTTCTATTCTTTTATAATCTTCAAAATAGATCATTCTTTTAGCTGCTAAAGCCAAACTTGAATAGTAAGCATTATAGTTAACAAAACCAGTATTGGGCTTGCTATTATAAGAGGGCAAAAGGTTTAACATAGTAGTCATTACAGAACTAATAGTAGATATTAACACATTTATATATATGTGTTAAGATATTAAAATAAATTCAACTTGTATATAAAAAAAAATTCAATTTTTTTTATATAAAATAAATAGATTAATTAACAGGTTTCAGGGATTTCTTCTTCCTCATTAGTAGATTTAGTTCTTTTAGAAGGGACAATGTCTTCTTGTTCACCTTCACAAGGTAAAATATCTTCTTCCTCCTCATCATCCTGATTTAAGAAGTCTAAAAGTGCTAGATTATATTGTCTTTTTTCTTCAACACATCCTGTTTCATCATATAGTTCAATACCCTCGATTTTATTATCTTTTGGTAGTCCATTCCATAAATTATCATCAATCATTGCATATATAATTTGATCAGGTGTTTGATCTTTCTTAGCCTTGGAGATTTTTTTAATCTTTAACCCATATTGACTATTAATAATACTATTAACAATTTTAAGTTGATCTTTAAATTCAAGATCAACAATATTTTTATTAAATGTTTTAAGATTAAATTTATATGCAATTTCTTTTTTATTTGCATCAATATAATTAGTACAAGTAATAACTTTTACATCTAATTCTGCTTGAGTTTGTTGAGTTTCTAAACTATTAATGTCAAAACCACATAACTTAATAGCATTAAGTGCATACAAATGATTTGTATAAGTGTTTCTAGTAGTGAAATCCATATAACATGAATTAATCCATTTATCAGACATAATATTTGATTTAATAATTTCAAGTTTTTCATCAGATGTTTGGTTTTCAGTTGCAACAATATTAGATAAATTATAATACCATTTCATTTTATCTTTTGTATTAAATTCTTCAACTAGTTCATGAGTTAGTTCAGCGTCATTTCCTAATTTATAGCAATTTCTAAATCTATATCTATTAATTGCTTGTACATCTTTATCTTCAAGATATTCATCTTTTTGTTTGAGTAATCCAACAAATTCCTCTTTGGTAATATCAGGAGCATCTAAAATACCTTGAACAGATGCTTCTTTTTCAGCAGATTCTCTAGTTTGTTTAATTTCTTTCATTGAAGCTATAATTTGGTTATCTTTTTCTTCATATTTGAAGTATTCCATTTTATATTCTTTAAATTTTGCATATCCATAGAATACTGCTGAGAAATTTAACTTATTTTCTATATTTTCCCATGAATTTCTAACAAACAAATCATAGTTTGGATCTGACTTATAAGGATAATGGAGTACCCTTTCATTACAACCATCAGTCTTGTCAATTTTTACTTTAATAGGAACAAGATTATTATGAAGTTCAAAATGTGTTAGGTAATAATCAGAACATAAAATTTGTTCAACAGAATCATAAGTCATAGTATCTTCGATGGTATCAAATTCTTTGTATAAATTCATAGATGTGTAAATGGTTTTATTTATAGGTTCACGTACACGATGCAACATTTGACAAAATTCTTGTGCACCAAGTGAGTTTTCACAACCATAAGCATATATAGAATCAAAAACATTTGGAACATCATAAGACACACCCATACAAACAGAAGGAGTATAAATAACAACATCATATAATCCCCAAGTATTGTTAACATTAAGTAAATTTTTAACTTTTTCATGATCATCAGTTTCTTTGTGAATTAACATAATTTTTTTATCAGGAAAATCCTGTTCTATCTTTGTCTTTAAATCTTTTGCTTTGTTATTAGATGCCATGGGAATAACAATTTTCTTGTTATCTTCAATAGCTTCTAAAACTTTTCTTACCCAATCATTATATGTTAGAGATACAATAGTATAATCTTTAAATGGTTTGTAATGATTAATAATTACTTGATAGTCAAGATTAGGATCATTAGATAAAATTCTTTTATAGTAAGTAAAACATCTATCAGAAAAGTCAGCATCCATAACAATAACCTTTTTTGCGTCTTCAACTCTCATTTCAAGATTAGACACAGTAATATTTGCTTTAGGATTTTTAGTGAAATGTGATGAAGTTAAATATCGGGCTAAACTTTCACATTCATCAATAATAACATAATCATAAGAATCACGAGCTAACCGAGTCAACGAATCAACTTGACAAATAATTCTTTTAGCATAAATATCAGGTTCAGTAATATCAGAGTAAAGTTTAAATCCAAAACGCTGTAAATCTCCAAGTAGTTTAACACCAAAAGTTCTTCTTGAACTAACAAATAACATTGTTGTTTCTGGAGTTATATGTTCACATTCACCACTGAACAGTGCATCAAACAAATTAGAAGTTTTACCAGTACCTTTTTCAGATTGTACACAAATAAGTCTCTTTGATAAATAAGGTTTATATATTTCCGGAACAAGTTTTTCTTGTGAAAGTTCAAGCAATCTAGATTTAGGAATTGAATTCAAATCAAGTTCAATGGGTTTGACTGGGTATGCTTCTACTATATCACTAAATGCAGATTTAGATTTAAAAATATTAACAATTCCTTCATCTTTGCACCATTTGATTAGACTGCCAATGCCAAGTTTTTTAACACTTGATGTTCTTTTAAATCCTTCCCATGTTTTAGTCATAAGTTTACCATCATATTTAGAACTTTGTCTAGACCATCTATCCCACAATTCAAAATAAAATGAACCGCTCTCCTCAGTATCTAAACTAGATAGAGCCATACCAACTTTAATCCATTTATCATAATCATCATAGTAGTCTGAAGGCAATTGAAATAATATTTCTTCTAAATTAATATTTGAAATATTAGTATTAGCAGTTCCACCTCCAACACCAAGTTCAATATTAACTTTCATTTTTGAAACAGGTGTTTTCATTTGTTTAATAGTAACAAGTGGATAAGATGAATGGGTATGTGTAATCATAGTTCTTAACCAAAAAGAATATGGTTCTAATCCACAATTCATATCAGTCATTGTTGGTTTACCATTAATTTTTAACTCAATAGGAATCATAATAGCATTTTTACCGTACTTTGCTGAATAACACAGTCTCAAACAGGTCATATTATAGATAGAAGAGTCAGAGTATTCAATATTATAGTCAGAATGAACTCGTTGATAGAAATCTTTAGCAACCAAATGAGTTTCAAAGTTAACTCCACGAAAAATAACTCTATAAGAGTATTTAGAAGATTCTTTAACAGAATATCTAGAATCAGATTCAAGTACTATAATTTTGTTAGTAGGATAGCTATAACCATAATAATCTTTAATTCCCTTTCTAATTTTACAAATATTTGACTTGACAATTTCAATAGATTCTTCATAACTTTCAACACCCTTCATATCTAAATCAAGAGCAAATTGAATATTCATAGAATCTGTCCAAAATTCATAAAAGCAAGATCTTCTATTTGTTATCATTTTATTCCATATAATATTTGGATCTAGAACATAAAATCTTTTAGGATTACTAGTTGATTTGCTAGTTTGTCCAGCTTGTCCAGAACTTTTACTAGGATAATCCTCCTGAAACAATTTTACATTGGTTTTAGTCTGTTTGAATTTTTTAAATGCATCTTCCTTCGAATATATAGCTGTTGTCATTTTTAATTAATTATATCAATATCTTTTTAAGTTAAAATAATTAAAAATTCAATTTTTATTTTATATTAAACGGATTCAGACCAGATATTAGACAAATGATTAATATCTGGTCTGGGTTTTTTTGTATAAATTGCATTAAAGTAAAAATTGAAATTTACTAACTTAAAAACATATGTATATATTAATTAAAGCAAATGGATAAATCAAATAAATTAAATAAATCCAATAAATCCAATAAATCAACTCCTGATAATCAAAGCTCTCTGAGGGATGCTGGGTTAGTTGATTTAGCAAGCAATGTTCCTGAAAAAGCTGGTTTAATTGTGTCAACACCCAAAGCAAGTAATTTGCCATGGGTAGAAAAATATCGTCCAGATCAAATTGAAAATATTATATCTCACAAAGAAATATTAAATACATTAACTACATTGATGGATAAAAATAATTTTCCCCACGTTATTCTATATGGTCCTCCTGGAACTGGAAAAACAACAACAATTTTAGCATGTGCAAAACATATGTTTGGGCCATCGTATTCAAATATGGTACTTGAACTAAATGGATCAGATGATCGTGGAATAAATGTAGTAAGAGAACAGATTAAAGATTTTTCTCAGAGTGATTTATTTTCAAATGAAATATTTAATATAAATAAGCAAAATCACAAGTTAGTGATTTTAGATGAGGCAGATTCAATGACATATGATGCCCAGTTTGCACTAAGAAGAGTAATAGAAACATATACAAGTACAACAAGATTTTGTTTAATTTGTAATTATTCAACAAAAATAATCCCATCACTTCAATCCAGATGTATAACTTTTAGATTTTCACCAATTCCAGTTGAAGAACATATAACCCATATAAAAAAAATAGTTGGGTTAGAATCAATGAATGTAGATTTGGATGTAATTAAAGAAATAATTAGATTATCAGATGGAGATATGAGAAAATCATTAAATGTGTTACAAAGTTTGTATATGACATGTGGACAGGAGCCAATAGATATGAATAGTTTGTATAGAAATATTGGTTATCCACTTCCTGAAGAAAAAAAAGAAATAATAAATAAAATTTTAACATTAGATTTAACAAGTGCATATACATATGTTAAAAAAATAGAATTAGAAAAGTCATTATCATTAAATGATATATTGGGTGATTTAGTTCAGTACATTATAACTCACAAAGTATTTACACCAATAAAGAAGGCGAGAATTTTATCAGCATTAGGAGAAATAGAATTTCATTTGTCTGGAAATGTAAATTCATCAATTCAGCTTGGAGCAATAATATCAGTTATTAAATCTTATTAAAAATATTTTCTTTATTTAATTAAATGTTTGATAAAGAATTTATTGATGAATCAATTGGGAACGATGTTCAATGTAAACTACTTATTGTTAAAAACTCAAGTTCTGAAACACATGCTACAGAATTTTTAAAAAAATATTTAAAATCTAATAAATCCAAACGTATAATAGGTTTTGATATTGAATTTAACACTCCACCAGGTTCAAAAGGTCAAAGAACTATAGCAATATTTCAGATTGCATTTTATTTAAAGAACAAAGTAATAATAATTTTTTACAATCCAAACTTGGTATCAAAATCAACAAATCAACTATTTATTCAGCTACTAATAGATCCACGTATATATAAAATAGGTCACGGGACAGATTCACTTGATATACCAGCAATTTATTCATATTTAGGTTCTCCAGAAAAAATTTGGGCATTTACTTTAAATTTATTTGACACAAGATTTTTTTGTGAATATGAAAATGTAATAACAAAAGAAAAGTTATGTAATATATATTGGTTATTAGAAAAACATCAAGTAATTACCCCTCAACAACTCAAATTGCTCAAATTAAATGAATCTAAACTAGGTGATTTTTGGAAAAAGAAAATAGATATAACTAATTTATCTCCTGAGCTAAGAGACTATTCTATGTATGATGCACTGTACTTAAAAAAACTTGTTGAGAAAATTAAATCTCATTTTAAAAACTCAGATTTAAACTTTAAATTAGTAGTTCAAACAACCCAATTGGTTTTTTTACTAAAACGAGAGGTTATTTTATTATATGATTATAGTTATTTAAATTTATGTTTTTTAAAAGATAAAACAAGATTGTATGATAGTTTTAGTCAAATATATAATAGTTGGTTAATGGGATTAGGAAATGGTGAGTTAGGAATTCTTGGAGTTGGTTATTTTAAAAATCAACTTGTAAGAATTTTAACCCATGGGTACTACTTGGCTGTATGTAAAACCCACACAATATACAAATCTCATAATCAAGTTATTGGATATGAGCAAATTCAAGAACTAGAAAACGAATGGGTCAAACTAGTTAGTGTAATAAAACGTTTTCCACGTGTTTATAAAATAATTTTATCATTTTTAGACTTTTGCAAGAGCAGCCTTTAATGCATCAAGTTGAGAAGCAACCTTAGTATTGGTTTCAGCCCATTTAGTTCCTAATGCAAGAATTTCATTTTTCTTATTAGCAAAGTGTGAATGAATAACATCTACAAAGCATGGATCAGGATTAATTATAGAATCAATAATTGCCCATTTGATATTATTAGATTGAACATCTGAATTATATTTTGCAGATGATGCCATTCCAGAAGCAGAACCATAAGATGATTGATAACCTGGTTCATTAAAATAGGGATGATCAATTAAAATTAAACTTTGAATTGAAACAAATAGTTGAAGCATAGTAGAGTTTTCATTCCATGCTTCTTCTGGTCTTCCTGACCAAGTTCCCAACAAGCTAAGACAAACTTTACCACATGCATACAAATTAGGATTAAATCGAACAGAACCTCTTCCAGTAGTTATAAATTCTACTTTAGGACATGTTTTAGGATATGATGATGGTAGAACCATATCAAAAATATAACATCCATCTTGATAAGGGGTGTCTTTAGGTCCTGTAATTAAAAATTTAATTTTATTCATTTGTGCTTCATCAAATCTAAAAAATACAGATGTTTCATAATTAAATGGGAGAGATTTTTTTAAAGAAGAGAATTCTCTCATAATTCTTTTCCGTGCATCACTACTTAGTGCATCAAGTTTTAACTTTGAAGAAAAATTGTTAATTGGTATGCTTTCAAATTGTCTAAACTTTAAATCATCATATGATTCAATAACTTGTTTTTTATTTGATTGATTAACTGGATTAACTTGATCAATTAATTTATTAATTTGTTCATATAATTCAAAAATTTCTATATCTCCACAAGATATTTTAACATATTCACCAACAGTTAACTTAAGTTGTTCAACTAGTGGGAAAAGTGGTCCAAAACCATGTGGTTTAAGTATTTGTAGAATTTTAATAATCTGTATATATTCTGATAACTTGTTAGTAATTTCAAGTACATTAGCATCAAAAAGATAATAGTAAAGAATAGAATGAAGTTTAGCTTGAATTAAATTATGATTATGTTCATCTAAACTGATTTTTTGAACAAGTTGTACAAGTAGATTAACAATATTTTTAGTTTTATTTTCTTTTTCATTCATAAATTTTTTAATATCCCATTTAGTATTGTGTTCATTACCATAACCGTAACCAGATGCCATTAATGATTTACCTGAAGAATTAGTTGCAGGACTTGAACATAACTTTGTAAAATCTATTTTAAAGTCAATAACATTAGTTTGTAGATCAAGTGCTGACCATAGTTGAATAATTTCATTATTATAATTAGTTAAATTGGTTATTTGGTCAAGTTCAGCATGTTGATTAATAATTTGAATAAGTCCTTCGAGTGTATGTATAAGAGTATTTGAAGGATTCCAAAATTCTTGTTTTAAATAATCTAGTGAAGCGATTGAAAATAAAAATATATCACTAAATTTTGGACTATGAATATTAATTTGTGGGGGAGCATATGGATAGTAAAGCTTTGGCAAAATAATTTCTAGCTCAACATCAATTCCTTCAAGGATATTGTTAGTCCAATTTTCCTTTTTAAGAGTTATATCAAGAGCAAAAACATTATTATTTTTAGGTTTAATTAATATTTTTTGATTTGAAGATGCCTTTATAATTTCCTTAATTATCATTTTAATAATTGAAATTTCACCAAATGCATATTTTTTCATTTGTTCATCAGTAATTGGAGGTTCAGATTTTAAAATTTCAAGACATGTATTTAAAATTTGTTTTTCATCGAGTGCATTTGAAGATTGAACAATTCCTAAATTCTCATAAAATGATGAAAAGTCGGAGTCAGAAAGTACAAGGGAAGAATATGGATCTTCGGGGTCTGGATCTGAATTTAATTTATTTGAGTGAATAATAATATCACTTAAATCTGATACTGGAAAATCGTTTGTACTAGCATATTCTGCTTCTAATTTTTCAACATATTCAGAAATTTTTATATCAGGAATTGATGAGTCAGATAAACTTAACGCAGAACTAAAAACATCATCAGATGTTTCGATTAATTTAAGTTCATCAACTTCCCCGAAGGGCGGGTTTGTTTGCGCTAGCACGCAAACTTCATCAGAATCATCAACAAGTGGAGTATATTTAATTTCAGGTAGTTTGCGAGGAGGTTCAGAATAGTCATCATATATAGTTGTATCAAAAACAGTCAATCCCATTTTATTATTAAGTTCAGTAACTAACTTTCCGGCTTTTACTTGTGTGGAAGAGGAAGAGCTTTTTGGATAAACAATTTCTTCTTCATCATCTTCTTCATCTGTTTCTTCGGGCATATTTTCTATACAAGTTTCAATTTTAGTGAGAAGTTCATAAATAGTTAAATTAGCACATTCATAAATAGGATCAAGTTGTTTTTGAAGATATTCATTTGTTAGATTTTCAACATTAAAAAATTTTTCTTGAGTATAATATGTAAATATAACATCTTTACCAGATAAATTATATTTAAATTGTATATATTTATCTTTTGTATTTGAAGAGAAATCTGTTAAATAAGAATTATAATTTTCTATTTTCCATAGAATAATTTGATTTTCTGGATTTGACGAGTCAAAATCTAGATTATAGTTAAAGGGAAATATATGTTCCATTCTAATAATAGATTAGCTTGTACTATAAATATAATACAAGTTAATTTCAATTTTTTGCAAAAAAATTGAAATTATAATTAATTGGATATTTAAAGTTATATATATGATTATATAACATAAATGGAACCCGTACAAGAAACCGTAACTAACGCTCCTACTCCCAGTAGAACTATTAGAGTAACCCACGAGGGAGACTACAATGTTTCTGTTAATCATGGTGTAACTCAAGCCGAAAATGGTAGAAGATTCCTTGTTTTTGCATCTATTGACGATGCTATGAAAGCTTATCAAGAGCTTAAGGACTCTTCAGTCAAGGCTTCTTATCTTACTTATTCTCTCTTTGTCAAGTCTCAAGCAGAACTTACTGAAGAGACTTTAAACTCTCAAGTATCAGCTCTTGTTCCCGAGGCTCATGTAACCTATTCTAGAGTTGACGACAATCTTCATACTGGAAAGGTAGTAGTAGATCTTCTTACTGATTATCAAACTATTAAGGCTGCATCAACTGATAGTTTAAGATTTTTCCACTTTGATCCCAAGAGAGTTAGACCTGCAAGAGCTCAAGGTGAACAACAAGGTCAACAAAATCAATGGAATCAAGTTAGACCCAAGCGTGATAGAGTTCAAGGCGACAGACCTCAAAGAGACAGACCCCAAGGTGACAGACCCCAAGGTGACAGACCTCAAAGAGACAGACCCCAAGGTGACAGACCCCAAAGAGACAGAGTACAAGGTCAAAGAGATGGAACTCAAAGACAAAGACCTCAAGGAGGAAGAGGTGGACCTAGACAAGGAAGAGGAGCTAATACTAATGCAGTATAAGTGAACAATTTCATTTATTTTATTTAAATTTAATTTATTAATTATAATTTATTAAATTTATTTTAGTGAACATTTTGTAAAATGTGGGTCAATAATTTCTTCAGATTTATATAATTTTTCAATTTGTGATTTAGCTAAATCTTTAAATTTATAGTAAGTGTTTAATGCAGTATCAGCAACATCTTCAGAAGTTAAAGGTTTTTGCATAGATTTACATTTAGTATATTTTTTTATTTGATCCATAGAACCACAACGAGCTCTACAATTTTCATATTCAAGAAGAACATCTTCATAATTTGCCAAATCTCTATTTAGTTTACGGTTAACAATATTATGAACAACAAATAGCCAAAAAGTTAACCCAGCTCTTGATTCTAAATAAGGATCAATTATAATATATTTATAAATTTGTGTATAATAACTTCTACAAAAAGAACATGGAAGAGTATATCTAAGATTAGAAAATAAATTTTTAAAGTTAGTTTTAGTTTCCTCATCAGGATCTTGAGGATATGCGAAAGTAACAGTATGTAAAAATTTCCATGCGGAAGGTCCCCATTCATTTGCTTGCATTTGTATTAAATGACTTAATTATAAGAAAGATATTTTTTAGAGCAAATGTTGAAAAAAATTGATTTAAATAATAATTTATTATATAATATTAAATTATTAAATTATAAAATGCTTAAGGCAATATTTAACTTTTTTGGTTTTAGTTCTATTACTCCTGCTCCAGTACAAACTGTATTATTTGATTATAAAAAATATCCACTTATTTATTTGTCTAGATGCAAATCTGTATTAAGTCAAATGATTTCATCTGGATTAATAAATAGACTATCAGTCTGTGAGACTATTGAAGATTTTGGGTGTCCAGAACGTTTTAATTCATATGATTTGTCAGATGTATTATTTGCTAAATCAATGTTAAAAAAAATAGTTGCAAACCCTGGAGAAATTAATGTTGAAACAGATGAGGAGCTTAAACAAATTGTTAAAATTATAATGAAAAAATATTTAATGGAAGAACCATCAACAGAACAAAAATCCAAAGTATCAATTCAAGTATTAGTACCATCTTTTATAAATAAAGATACTAATACAAGTGTACCTAATACAAGAAAAATTCAAGTTGTATCATATGCAAATGAATTTAAAGATGGAAACCCTAGACTTAAAGATCCAAGTGGAACTATTGAAGAAGGTGAAACACCTCTACAAGCAGGAATAAGGGAAATAGAAGAAGAACTTGGTTTAATAATATCAGGTTTAGAATTTGTTGAACAAAAAGATAATTTATACAAGTATCGTTTAGTATTAAATGAAACAGAATATTTAGATTATATCAAAAAAGTTAATACATTAGATATAGATCCAGAAATAACAATGATAGTAGTAGTGCCTTATTAAAATGCTTAATTTATTTTTTTTCATCATTAATAACTAATTTACATGCTTGATCAATTGTTTTACAGATTTTATTAATTTCAGCAATTAATTTTTCTTTTTCTTCTTTAAGTGCATTTTGTTTTCGGGTATGTTCATCTGCAGTAAGCATTTTAGTAGATTCTGCATAAATTGCACTATTAACAATATTAATTAAATCATTTGGTGAACAAGGAGATTCGAGTTTGGCTTCTATTTTTGTTTGCTCTTTATCAGTTTTAAATTGAGATGCAAAAACTTTAATTTTATTTATTAATTCTTTTTTTTGTTGATCTAAAACTTGTTTTTGATTAGAAACTGCAGCTTGTTCTGTTTTTTTGCTAAAAGGTGAACCCCAACTACCACCAGTTTGTATTCCAGATCTTTGTTCTGCAAATTCTTTAAGTTGTTCATATTTAGCTCTATATTTAAAGTATTTCATTTTATAGTATTCTTCGGAAAATTCTTGATTTTGCATTATATATAATAAATTATTAGAAATTATTTTTATTAAATTAAAATTCTTCTAAGATTTCTTCAATCCCAGAAATATTTCTAGTTTTAATTAAATTTTGTATTTCAAGTGAATCTCTTGGAATTTTAAAACTAGTTTTAATGTCATCCAAAATAAATACAACTCGTTCATAATCATCAGATTTAATTTTATGTGTTTGAAGTACTTGTTTAGTAGCTTTATGCCATTCAAGTGTTTTAGCAGTAAATTTAATTACAGTACCAAAACCAGAAGGAATTGTTTGTTCTTGAAGTAAATCATTATAAATACAAATATTTACAATGTGTTTCCAAAAATCCATAGTAAAATTTTTACCTAATCCAAAAAAACCAGATGTTTGAAATTGTTTGGTTGTTGAATCTTTTTTCCCCATTAAAATACTTGCAATTTTTTTAAATCCAGAATTTATTTTTGATTCAATAATAAATTTTAATAGCAAATAGATTGGATATTGAATTTCTAATTGAATATGTTCTGTTGATTTTTGTACTCTCACACAATTATCACACATTAAACAATTAGGTTTATCCCATACTTCACCAAAATAACTTAAAATAGTTGCACGTCTACAAATATCAGATTTTAAAAACTTTTCCATTTGTCTTATTTGACCTTCTCTGAATCTTTTATATGCAGGATCTGTAATATCTTTAAGTAACACCCTATTTATAACCATATCATCTTTCTCATAAAATAGCCTACATGTTGATCTTGAACCATCACGTCCAGCTCGACCAATTTCTTGATAATAAGATTCCATATCTCCAGGAGATCCATAATGAATAACATAGTTAACAGTTTGATCTATACCCATTCCAAAAGCGACAGTAGCAACAATCCATTTAATTTGACCTGATGAAAAAGCTTGTTGAGTTGTTTTTCGTGTTTGTAAATCTAAACCAGCATGATACACTCCAACTAAACAACCTAGTTCTTTCAGTACTTTTGCTACTTTTTCAGTCATTTCACGTGTTCTTACATAAACAATCCCATAGGTTGGATTTAAATCTAATTGTGTTGATCTAATAACTGGTTCTAAATCAAATTTTATATCAGAAGTTTTTGTCCCACATTCAATAAATAAGTTCGGTCTATCAAAAGATGAAACAATTTCTAAAGGTTTAGATAAACCTAAACAAGCTGAAATATCTAATCTAACTTTAGAAGTTGCAGTTGCTGTCAAAGCCATAATATTTAAAGATGGAAGCCAACGTTTAAGACATCCGAGTGCTTTGTATTCAGGTCTAAAATCACTTCCCCAAGATGAAACACAATGAGATTCATCAATGGCAATAAAAGCAAGTTGATCATTATTCCATAAATCAGTAATAAAGTCTTCACAATTAACTAAATACTCTGGAGTCATATAGATAATTTTATTTTGTTTTTTATCAAGAATTTGATCTTTTTCATATTCTTTAACTCGAGATCCCATATTTGAATTCATACAAATAACGGGAATATTTTTTTCTTCAAGTGCAGAACTTTGATCTTCCATTAAAGCAATTAAAGGTGAAACAACAATCACACATTTTGTTTGTTTTAATACAACAAAAGGAAGTTGATAACAAATTGATTTACCATATCCAGTTGCTAGAATAGCTAACACATCTCTTGAATCTTCAAGAACCGCTTTAATAATTTGTTTTTGCAAGGGTTTTAGAGTTTGATATCCAAAGGACTCGAAAAGCGCCACATCATAAACATCTTGCATTTTGCTAAAATTAATCTTAACTTTAACAAATTAATTAAAAAATCAATTTTTTTACTTTATTTCCTATAAGTCTAATAACTTTATTTAATGAAGTTAATTTCCTGTAAAGTTTATTTTCTGCTATATAAAAATATATATCCATTTGCTGATTCTCTTGTAATAGTTTGTAAATCAACTTCATTAACAGATGAATCATTAAAACAAAACCATTTAATTTGACTATCAATTTTTCTAGAACCATAAGCATAATAATGTCCACCAAATACCCCACCCACATGTATAATAAATCCTTTGAGTATATATTTGTGTTGTTGATCAAATAAATTTGTTTCAAATGGAACATTAATTGGTTTAATTATTTTTTCAATATGAGTTTGAGACATTCTAAATCTTTTTAATCCCACAAAAATATATTTGGGAGGATTAACTATTTGATAATGAATTTTAAATCCTAATTCTTCTTGGCTTGTATACAAATTAAAACAGTCATCAAGTGTTTCTGAACTAGGATTAATAGGAAGTGTTAAAATATTTTCATAAACAGTTGATTTAGATGGTTTGGAATACTCTGGATGTGATGGATCTGTATATATAACTGTTTGGGAAAATTGTATTCTATATACTTTATTTAATTCATTAATAATTTCATCTTTATTTGGACTAGAAATAAATCCAGCTTTAATTTGTTCAGCAATATCATCAAGAGTAAAAGTTAAAAATTCATGTGAATCTTCTTGAGAAAACCCAACATAATTTTTATTTAAAACCATATATCTATGGTATATAATTCTTGGACCTAAAACTTTAGTTTCAGAATTCATATAATCAGACCAAGTTTGAGCATATTTATTAATAGAAGATTCAGAGCTAAGATATTTGCTAGAAAATCCAATAAATGCCCCAAGTACACGTGCACACATAATAAGTTGAATAGATGCATTCATAAAACATGTATTACCAAAATTAACAAGTCCCACAGTATTAATTAATGGATTTTCTTCCATTGAATTTAAATTAATAATTAATATAATTAATATTATTTTAAGCGATTTTTTTTATTAATTTATTATAAATGTCAACTAAACATTGTATAATAACATATGATGGAAATAAAACAAAAATAGATAAAATAAAAAATATAATAAAAATGTTAAACACAATTGTAATAATATTTAAAAAAATAAATAGTTTTATAGATGAAATTCAAACATTAATTATAAAATTTAATGAAGAGACTTTTAATCATTATGAAAATATACAGGGGGTTAAAGATGCTATGTTAAATTCAATTGAAACATGTTATTTAAATATTCAAATGCTTTTTAATACATCTGTTGAATCAATATATATACTTTCATATACATCTGAAGATATTCCACTTCCTGGTCTTGTAATAAACTATTCAAATACTGTATTTCATATAAATTCATTTAGAGTTTTGTACTCAAAGGATGGAATAATAAAAATAGTTGAATATGATCCCGAGTCTAAACCAATAAGTATTAATTGGATAGGTACACATTTAAATAAAATAAATGAGTTTACATATAGTGATAGATTTTCAAAATGTTTTAATAATAATTTAAAAACAATAAATGCAATAAAGGGGAAATGTTTAAATTATATTCAGTTAATAAATAATTTACAAAAAATAATAGAATAGAATTATTTAAAAAGATATTTATATAAATATTCAATATAATCAAATGGGTAAGAAATCCGCACCAGCACAACCAGTACAACAAACACAACCTGTTAAAAGGGGTACATTAAGACCATTTGTTTCAGTAATATGTCCAACATATAATCGTAGACAATTTCTTCCAAATTTAATCCATCAATTTAATTATCAAACGTATCCTCAAGAATATATGGAGTTAATTATTTTAGATGATTCTCCAGAATCAAATGCAGATCTAATACCAGTCCAGGCAAACATCAAATATACTCATTTGCCAGAAAAGTTAATTTTAGGAAGAAAGAGAAATTTATTAAATTCAATGACAACAGGAGATATAATTGTATGTTTTGATGATGATGATTATTATTCTCCAGAACGTGTATCACATGCAGTACTTAAATTACAAAGTTCAAAATGTCAAATTGCAGGATCATCAATAATACATATATTTTATCCAAGATTAAATAAAATTTTAGAATTTGGACCATATGCGCCATATCATGGAACAAATGGAACAATGGCATATACAAAGAAATATTTAAAAACCCATTCATATTTAGATGATAAGCCTCAAGCAGAAGAGGCGCATTTTACAAATAATTTTTCAGAGCCAATGGTTCAATTAGATCCACACAAGGTAATGTTATGTGTGGCTCATAATAAAAATACAGTTGAGAAAGATCAATTTCTTAATCAAGGAAAACCAACTTCATTTAAAATGCAAAAGTTTTTTAAAATAAATGATAAATTTATGGTTGATTTTTTAAAATCTTTAGGTGATAAATTAAACTCTGAGTTAAACAAACCTCAAGCTGTAAATGAAATTTCTGAACAAGCAAAACAAGAATTTTTAAAAAAATTACAAGAAAAAAATATTCAAATTTCGGAAGATATTTTAAAACATCTACAAGTTGAACAAATGGAACAGATATTATTACAAATAGAAAGTCAAATGCCTGTAATACCAACAGTCCCATCAGTAGATGAAGAAGAGCCACTAACAAATATAATCAATCCTTAAGTGGTTTAAATTTTTATAAAACCTTATTCAAAAGTTTTATAAATTTATACGTCAAAAAAAAAATATATATAATATAATATTATATATGTCAAAAAAAAACTGTAAATTTGATTATCTCAAACCCATTTCATACGATGATTTATTTGATGATCGCAGTAAAAATAAATGCACAGATTATCAGCTTGTTTTAGATAAATTAACCGAAGCAAGAAGTGCATTTTTTGGTTTTCAAGCAGGAATTTATAATTTTATTAAAGATTGTACTAAACTTCAACAAAAGATTAGAAATGATGTTTCTGGAAATGATTTAAATTCATTAAAGTATGAATATATGGTTTTGCTTAATAACTTGATATCTAATGTTGCTATTTCTTTGAGAAAGAAGATGGAATCTGATAATTTTATTTTAATTAATTTTGAAGTCCCACCTACTCAACCTGGTAAGACTATTGATGATATGCAAGTTCTTCCTGCTACTAACATTATTTATTCTAATCATAATGGTACTATTGAAACTTTAATTGCAAATATTCCATCAGTTCTTATTTACTTGAAGGAAAACTATCAACTTCAAGTTAAATTTGTTTATCCTAAATCTGTCTCATATAATAATTTGTCATTTGAAAAGACTTATATTAAATCTTTTAGACCTAAATCAACTGAAGCTTATGTTAGAAATATGACTCCTGAACTATCTTTAATTAATTTTAGAGAAGGATTATATGGATTCAATTCATCTGATTTTGCTTTTGATATTTTAGAAGATATTATTAATTATGATACTGATACTTCTATTACAACTCATCAACTTGAAGATGTTATTGAACGTTTAGATGGTATTATTTTATCTATTGAAAACACTCACAGAACTATTATTCAAAAAATTAAAACTGAAAAACTTGTTGAAAATAATTTATTTAATGAAAGTAAACTTACTTGCAAAGCAAAAAAGTCTAAAAAATCAAAGAAATCTAATGAATCTGATTCAGATTCAGATTCTGATTCTGATGACTGTTAAATAAATTAATTTTAATTATTTAATAAAAAATATTCTAAACATAATTTATAATTAAATAATGTCTAGATACTCTTTTATAGATGATAATGTTAACATGACTGGTAAACAATGTTTTTGTATTGATGTTAATTCTAATAATTCTCCATTTATTATTAACGGTATGTCTTTCCAAGATGGAATGCGACCAAGCGCAAGCGGTAATCAATCTACACAACCCCAACCAGTTGCAGTACATGCAGCTCCTGTTGCCCATGTAGATCCTGTTGCCCATGTAGATTCTATTGTTCCTGCACAATCAAATGAATCTTTAATTCATGGTTATGAAACTAAAAGTGTTGATCATCAAGCTTTATCTACTGATTACTTATTAACTCCAAATGTTATTAACTCTAATAATAAAGAAAAACAAATAATTGACACTATTAACACTTTATTAACACAAGTATATTCTGATGTTCAAAAAGATGTTGTTGAAGTAAATGCACCTGAAATTAATATTCCTAAAACATCTTTAACTGTTGATAATGTTAAGTCAACATCAAAAGTTAATTTAAATACAATGGCAAATGACAAACTAGTTGGAAAAAAAACAGTTCGTAAAAGTTCAAGTAATCTTAATTTATTTGAAGGGTTTGAACAACCAGGATGTACAGATGTTTGCAAACCAAAAAAATATGCTCGTGTTCATAAAAATAAATTTAGATCTAGATCAAATTATAAATCAAAAGAAAATCTTTATTTACTTGTTATAATTGTTTTATTTTTACTTGTATCATGGTTTAAAAAATAAACTTAAATAAATTTAACAATATTTGTTTTATTAACTAATCTTATTTTTTCAATATAAAAATATAATTTATTTTTTATATTTTGATTTTTAATTTTTTCAAAAACATGTAAGAAGTAAAGTGCCTTTTTTTCAACCCCAGAAAAAAATTCAATTAAATCAATCTTTCTTGATAAAACTAATTTTTTGTTAAGCTCTGAATTGTAAGTAGAAATTAGTACTTGAAGTGATTTAAAATTTTCTCTAAGTTCATATGAATAAATACTGAGTTGTGGATCTAATAGCATAATAAAATCTTCAATTTCATTTATGTTTAAAGTTTCCATAATATATAAAACATAGTTAGATATTTTTTATCTTGGCTCATAGTATAGCAATGAAAAAAAATGCTGATGAGCTTCTTAAAAATTGGTACAGCAAAGCACAAAAAATGGAAGAACTACATAGAATGGCATCAGATCACTATTTAAAATTAGATACACTATTTATAATCCCAACAATTATTTGTGTAGGTGTATCAGGATCATTATCTTATATTTCACTTGGATTTGAGTATGAAACAAAGTATTTTGGTATTACAACAGGATGTTTAAATTTATTTTCATCAATTATGCTTGTTACTAAAGAATATTTTAGATATACTAATAAAAGATTTGAACATTTAAGTACATCAAATTCATATCTAAAAATTAAAAATTTAATTGAAATACAACTTAATTTAAATAAATTAGGATTAAATGCCCCATATGAAAAAATGATTCCCGATATTGGAACTTTATTTAATAAAGTTGATAATGAAGCACCTATCCTACCCCCACATTTAATTACACAAATTCCTCAATTTGATAATATGATTATATCTAACGTTTCAGTTCAATATATAGATTCTGAATGTTCAACAACTGAAAATAAGTTATGTGATAAAATGCCTATTGAAGAATATAATAATAATGTCTAAGCTTAATATAATAAATAATGAAAAATTTTATTATATTTCCAGTTCATTTATTTGAAAATATTCAATTAATTAAATCAATTGATCCTGATTGTATTTATTTAATTGAAGAAGATAAATATTTTACAAATTTTCCATTTCATAAATCTAAACTTGCATACCATCGTGCAACTATGAAATTTTATTTTGATTATTTAGTCTCTCAAGGTTTCAAATGTAAATATATCAATTCAACCAATTCCAAAAAATATTCTTGGGTTAAATTAGAACATGAACTATATTCATATGATCCTATTGATCATGAGGTTAGGAATTTGCTATATAAACTAAATCCAAATATTATAGTAATTGATCCTCCTAGTTTTCTTGAATCAATAGAAGATCTTTATATTTATCAACAAGTTCATACAAATTCATCTAAATACTTTCATGATGCATCATTTTATAAATGGCAAAGAAAAAGACTAGGTGTGTTAGTTGATTTTAACGAAAAACCAGAAGGTGGTCAATGGTCTTTTGATAAGCTAAATCGTAAACCATTTGATTCAAAGTATAAACCTATTAAACCGTCAAAGTGGTCAAATAAGTATTGGGAAGAAGCTTCTTCATATATTAATTCAACATTTCCAGATAATTTTGGAACTATATTAGATTATTGTTTATTTCCTTTAACATTTGAACAAAATAAATCTCATTTAAAACATTTTATTTCTAATTTACTAAAAACATTTGGAACATATGAAGATGCTGTTAGTTCAGATATTATTTCAGGTTCTCATTCTCTCTTATCTGTGAGTTTAAATGTGGGGTTAATTACACCAAAATATATTTTAGATCAAGTTATAAAATTTCATAAATCAAACAAAAATAAATATATTCAACAAGTTGAAGCATTTGTTAGACAACTAATTGGTTGGAGATCATATGTTAGATTTGTGTATGAATTTCATGGTGAACAAATGATAAATGAAAATTTATTAGCTCATAAAGGAAAGATACCATCAAGTTGGTACACTCAAAACCCAAACACGGGATTTGATTTTATTGATGGGTTGGTATCCAAGGCTTGGACTTATGGATATTTACATCATATTGAACGACTAATGTATATTAGTAATTTATTTTTGTTAATGCAGATTAATCCAACAGAAGTTTATAAATGGTTTATGGTATGTTTTTTAGATTCATATGAATGGGTTATGGTTCCGAATGTTATGGGAATGGGACAATATTCATTGCAAACAATTCAAATGATGACAAGACCATATTTTTCATCATCAGCATATATAAAAAGGATGAGTGATTTTGATTCCAAGGATATTAAGTTAGGATCTGAAGAGTATTCTTGGGAAGAAGTATGGAATGGTTTATATTATAACTTTGTATCAACTCATTCTGAACTACTTGGCTCTATATATTCAACAGCTATACAGGTTAAAAATTTGAATAATTTAGATTCTCAGAAGAAAAAACAGATTAAACAAATCGCTAAACTATACATTAACACTTATGGATACAAATAATCAAATAAAAGAATATTTAAAAAATGTAGCTCTAACAGATAATTTATTAGAGCTAGCTAAAATAGATCCAGAAGGTATTTTAGAAGAATATATATTGGACTATTTAGATTTTAAAAAAACCCAAGAGACAAAATCGTTATCTCAAGCAATACCAGTACAAAAAACAAAAATTTCAAATATAGTAAACTATTTACATTTAGAAGATTTTGACCAATGGATAACAACACCAGAATATAAAATTTATCTTGCAAATATAATATCAAAATTAAGAACTATTGGTTATATCTTAGGAGAAAAATGGATTGACTTACTTGGATCAACCGCAACATCAAAACAAAATATTTACTCATTTAATTTTTTCACAAAATTTTCAGTTCATCCAAATTTCTTGACATTTCAAAGAATTTTATATACTTTTGGATTTGGTTATCAAATATTTTCGAATGAGTTTAAAAAATTTTTTACATGTGGACATAAATTGATTGGATTAATAGGGTCGGATAATAGAATAACTTTAACATTAAATGTAGATACATTGGATGAATTTTTTAAAAGGTTATCAAAGTTAGAAGAAGCATGTGTGATTATGAAAATAAAACATTTATTTGATGAATTTAAAATTTTATTTGGTAAATTTAAAAACTATGTGATTGGATTAATTATCAAGTTTGCATTAAATAATTGGCATGTGTGTGGATATAAAATAAATTTGTGTTTACAAGAATGTGATAAAGATTTATATTTATATTTAAAAGATTTGCTAAAAGATATTTTTACAGGATCTAATTTTAGTCCACAAAGATATAAAATATTTCAAATTGATAATTTTATTGATTTTGCATTTAATCCAATGATAGAAAAAATTAAGCAAATTAATCAAACAAATTTAATTCATGGATTTGCTACTTTTACAAATGTGTTAAATACAATAACTCCTGTACAAGTTTTTAATTCATTAGTATTATCCCATGAAAAAAAATCTATTCAAAGAGGATTAGTATATACAAGTCGTGGAATATATTATCCAGAACTAAACTTGTATAATTTACATTTAAAATCAACTTGTGCATATGAAAATTTAGTTTCATTAGAAAAATTATATTTTGAAAATGATTTAACACAATTTAATTCTATATATATGATGGAATATACTTTTACTTCAACTTCATATACTCAAATGTTTGGTGTTGTTGCATTAGCAAATAAATATCCATATTTAACAACTCAACAAATACATAATATTATTGATATTAGATATGAACGAAAACTACCTTTTGATCAAATACTTACAAGATCTGATTTAACAAATTTGCAAATAGTAGATATATTTAAAAATATAAAACTTGATCTAAAAGAAAAATATTCTAGTTTATTTGAAAATGTTGAATGGATAAAATTTATTAAAGCAGTTAATATTCATTGGATAAAGTCATTTGAAAAAATGATTTGTAAAGAGTTACTAACACAAGCAACAAAAGATTTAGTATTAGTAGATCAAGTTAATCCAGATTTAATAATAAAAGAATTTTGTTCTAGTGAAATGAATAAACAAAAAATAAACTTTACACCCACTTTATCAAATTTAGTTATATGTGGAGATATAAATATGATATTAATAAATTTAAATGAAACAAGAATAAAAAAATATTCATATAAATCAAAATCATATGAAGATGAACCATTTAACCATTTTATACAAATGCAAATGAATTCTTCTGGTAATGATGTGATTTTTTCTTTATAATTAATTAAACTCAATACCTTCATCCTTAAGTCTCGAATCAATCTGATTGAAGACTTCCTCTCCAACAATTATTTTAACAGCACTAAAGTACTCGGACGATTTTTCCTGATCTTCCAAATACAAATCAACCAACTTGAGTACAAGGTGATTAACAATAGAATCATTTGATTTGTCTGCTTCCTCGATAATCCTATCAATACTTTCTTTTATTTCAAGACTAATAGAACTATCAGAAACAGAAGATTCAGATTCTTTCTGAGAAGCCTCGTGTCTCGCCATTGCTGCTTTAATAAATTTTTCACACTTGTCAAAACGATCCGCTGCAAAAAGAGCAGTATCTGGCTCCTTAGTAATTGCATAGTTCTTACCCAATAACAAAGTATCAAGAATAGTCTCGTTTTTAGTAGGATGAACAGTGTAGAGAACAGAACCAGACAAATCGGCCGCAATCAATCGCTGAATGCAGTAAATAGATCCAGACCAACAAGCCTGTGTCATTGGTTTACATCCATCATAGGTTGAATCGATTAGTTCCACAATATTATATCCAGATCTTGTCCAGCAGTTAATAATCTTGTCAACTAAAGAATTACGATCGGTCTTTAGTGCTTGGTGAAAAATCATGCATACAATCTTTTTAAATTCAAAGTTTGTAACTTGAGGATTGGTCTTGACTTTTGATATCTCATTCATAACAGTTTCATCACTCGTCTTTGCAGACTTATTTGGAATAAGTTTGCGAACAAACTCTTTCCATTCCTTTCCAAGATTTACAAATAATCCGCAAGGTGGCTTCCTAGGACCTCGTGAAGATAAAGCAGTCGCAACAGTTCCAGCAGTATTATCAGAGTCAATAGATTTAGCAACCAAGACTGGTTGCGAGTCAATAGATTTGGCTACAGGAGCTGGGTCTGAGTCAATAGATTTGACCACAAAGACTGTTTCCGAGTCAATAGATTTGGCAACAGGAGCTAGATTAGAGTCAATAGATTTAACAGCTGGTTTAAAGGGTTGGGAAGATCTTGATTTATAATTAGACTTTTTACGTCCAACAGGAGTAAAATCAGAATCAGGGGCAAAAGTTTCGTGAATAGAGCTCATTGCATCAATTCGGTGAATATTGTCACAATTTTATATTATGTGACAAAAGACTAAATATATTACTTGGTATAAAATAAATTTTTCAATTTTTTTTACGTTAAAATACACTTAATATTTAAAGTATATAAAATTATAGTAATAATGTCAAACTTTGAAAGGGAATCAAATAGCTCAAGTAGCTCTAGTTCAGAATCAAGTAGTTCTAGTTCAGATTCAAGTTCTTCAGAGTCTGAATATATAGATAAAACAAAGGGTAATCAAAATTTAGGAGTTATTTTAAATGGAAGATATGTGCTAATTGAAAAAATAGGTTATGGAACTTTTTCTGCAGTTTGGTTGGCATATAAATTTGATGATCCAACTGGTAAACATTTTTATGCAATTAAAGTTCAACATCAAGAGGACTATGATGATGGACTTAAAGAATCACAATACTTAGAAAAACTTAAAGCTTTAAACTGTCCTTATATTATTTATATGTATGAGACTTTTATGTACTTGCCTCCAGAATCAAAAATAAAAACCCCACATGTTTGTATGGTTTTTGATCTACTAGTTGGTTCAACTTACCAACTTATTAAAAAAGGTAAATATGAAAATGGACTTCCTGAAGTAATTGTAGCAAAAATAGTTAAACAAATATCAATTGCTTTAAATGTTATAAAAAATAAACTTAATGCATGCCACACAGATATAAAACCAGAAAATATTCTTATCAAGGGTACTGATACTCGTATTAAAATATTTCAAGATCTATTTTTACTAGAAGAATTTCCACAAAAATTTAAGATTCTTTGTGATAAAATAGTATATGATAACAATTTTAAACTTGCAAATAAAAAACACAAGTCTAAATACTCTAAAATTAAAGCAGAACTAGCAAAAAAAATTATAACAAATATTAATAAATCTATTAATGAACAAATAGAACATAATTATGGTCTTGAAAATAACTTAAAATTTATTGATATTGATGAAAATACTGATATTCAAGTTGTAATTGCAGATTTCGGAACAATTAAACCATTTGAAAAAACAAAATATTCAGATGATATACAAACAAGATATTATCGTGCTCCCGAAGTAATATTAATGTGTGGATATAATCATAAAGCAGATATTTGGTCCTTAGCTTGTTGTGCTTATGAAATGTTAACAGGTGAAACACTTTTTGATCCTGAAAAAGATGAAAAATACTCAACAGATTTTCACCATATTTTTTGGATAATGGAACTACTTGGAGATATTCCTAAATCACTTATCTGCAAATCAAGAAATTCAACAGAATTCTTTTATCAATCTGGAAAATTTAAAGAGAAAAAACCTGAAATTCATCCATTAGAAAAAATATTTCAAGAAGATGTTGAAATTGATTGTAGTGAAAAAATGATATATTTGCTAAAAAAAATGTTATCAGTAAATCCAGATACAAGATTTGATTATCCAGAAATAACAAAATATATAGAAGCTAACTATTAAATAATTTAAGAAAATAATTGATTAATTTAATTATTTGCTTTAATTGATTTAATTTAAACTAATGATCCATTTAGAAAGATATTTTAATAATAACAAAATCCCAGATATTACATATATTGGTATTGGATCTGCTTGTGTAAGAGATTCCAAACCAGAAAATATGCAACAATTTCCCCCATGGCTTGAAACTCAATATACAAATTCTAACAAAACATTTTGTTTGATTAATATTGATCCAAAATTTGAATCTCCTTATTTGTTAACTCATATGCTACCTATTCAAGAAGATGAAAAAACTTCAAGTCCTGATGGTCTATTTAAAGTATTTGAAACAGATAGATTAGTATGTATTTATATAAATGAAGCATTTGATTATTATAATTGGGTTGATAATACAGTAATTGAAAAAGTAGTTCAACCCTTAGACATAATTAATAATTTAGTAATGAGTAAATCCAAACTATTAATTTGTGGGGTATATACAGGAGCATCAAATGATATTTTAGAAAAATATTTTAAATCAAAGTACTCATGCACGGATTTATTTGATAGATGTATAACATATAATTTTATGGATGATGGTTATGGATCTTGTATGGTTGATCTAACAACTAACTTTCCATTAATAGATTATCAAATAAATCAGATTGTTAAATTAGATTTAATTATTAAAAATTTAGATTTGGAGACAATCAAGTGTATTTATGGATCAAATATTTATGGATTAGAGCAAAAAATTATAAATTGGTCAATAAATAAATTAAAACAATTACCAAATATAGAAATGTATTTGTATAGAAATTATTTAAATCGTAATTTCCAACCAATAATGGAACCATATTTAAAAATTTCAGCATTTGCAGATATGAATTTGTTAGATTATGATAACTTTGATACAAATATAAACAAAATGCTTGAATTAATTATTTTTACCTATTACCCTTATATAAATATTTTAAAATTAAATGGAATTGAAACATCAGATATATTTGAATCTATACATTCAATTACAACATCTTCCCCGCAGGGCGGGTTTGTTTGCTTTAGCAAGCAAACTTCCCCGCAACCAAAGGTCCCGGAGGGAGGCGGGTTTGTTCCCTTCCGGGTACCTTCGGTTTGCTTTAGCAAGCAAACTTCAACAAATATTTATACCTGGATATCTAATTATACTAGGCTAATAAATTTAATTGCTGAAAAACATCTAAAATAGGTTGTTTGGTAGGAATTTGGTCTCCAACAAATAAATTACCAAAATTTTGCTTATTTTTTGGATTAAATAGATAACCATCCAAGTAAATTTGTGGCCATGAACCAAAATTATTTGGAACTTTATGATCAAAAAAACATGTTGACATTATTTTACTTTCATTTTTTAAATTATTATAATCAAAACTATCTAATTGAACATATGGAGGGTTAAAATACCCTGGAATATTTATCACATTCATTCTCGATACCTGAGCTGGTTGTAATCTTGTTTCTTGTATAACTATATCAATTGATTCAAGTTGACACCCAATTAAAATTATAAAATTAAATTTGGTTTTTTTATTTAAATATGTTAGATTATCAACTTTTGTCAAAGTATTATTACCAGAAAATGATGCATCATCAACAATTAATAGATTAATTTCTTCTATATTATCAAGTAAACTAAATTCGTTAATAATATTTGATGGAATAGATATTTCAGGAAACAAATCATAAACTTGCGAAAAGAAATATTGTTCAGATCCTATTTTTTCTGGTAAACACACATGGGTAGGTCTTGGATTAGATGGGTTTGATAGATATGTTTGAGCCATTAAACGCAAATTACTACATAGTATATTTGTTGGAATACGTTGAGTTTGTTTTAATACAAGTTCAACATATGGTTTAGTATAGTCTGATTTGTGAACTTGATTTAAATACTTGATAATTTTATTTGAATCAAGTTCGCAAGGTAAAAAATTTACTTGTGAAAGATTAGCAAATAGTTCATATGAATACATTGGAATAAAATAATATAAAGCAAAATCAAATAAACATATTTTCAATTTTTTTATTAAGTTCAATTTCACCTTTTACTACTACAATATTAGATATAAGAGTTTGTATAAAATCATGAATATTTTCCCAATCTAAATTTTTATTTCTTCTTGCATTATCAATCATTTGAATATATTTAATAGATTTATTAAAACTAAATCCTATAGTTTGCAAATACTCAAGTACAACTCGATGATTACCATCTGAAAAAACTTGTCCTGCTAATATATAACATGTAATAATAAATGGGTGTGCATGTGCAACTGAATTAAAGTGTTTAAATTTTTCATTTGTTTCAAAGTTTATTCCATTAAGTAGACATTCAAGTCCTTGAATACGATTTATGACATGATCCTTGCTGACAAAAGATTTAGAACTAATTTTTTCTAACATAGTTGAATCATATGAATCAATGCAATTAGAGTAAATAATTGAATTGAATAAACTAGGATTTGAAATAAATGATTGTTTTCTAATAATAGTGTTTGCTTTAACAAAATCGACTGCTGTTTTCATTTAATAAATTAGTTAATAAATTGTTTGTTAACAAGTAAAATAAAATGCAATTTTTTATTTAAACAAATGTTAATAATTAATATTTAATAATGGAAACAGATTTTTCTAATTGGACAAGAGAAACAGTTGATCAATTAATTGAAAAAACAGATTTATCCAATCAAGACAAAATTAAAAAATTAGAAAAATATATTGAATGGGTTAGTAATAATATTTTTAATTTATCAAGTCCAGGTAGTTTAGCAAATAATATATATCCACCAGTAAATTTACTAGTGGGTTATTATGGTTTATCTGAGTCAAAAAATATTGATCAAATAAAAGAAATGATGGGTAGAAAATATTCGGATCAGATATCTAATATGATTGCGAATATGTCAACCTGTGAATTTTTGTCAGCAATAACATTAATAGCATTTGTTAGTAATTTAAGTACTGCCACAATTCCAAACACGTAATCCAGAATTTGTATTTGAACAAATACTAGGATTATGATAACTAGAACCATAAGATTGGGAATTTTGTGAGAAAGAAGAGTACGAACCATATGAACCAGAAGTAGATCCATATGATCCGTAAGAAGAAGATCGAGGAGAACTAGAATTGTTAAATTGGTCCCAATAAGAACCAACACAAGTAGTACCCTGATTTCGGCAAAAGTTTTTCGAACTATTCATTACAGTAAAGATAATGGATAATAATAGTTGTAAACTATAGAAAACTTTTTTCAATTTTTTCTAGCTATTTAAGCTAGAAAATGGTTTTTTATTTTTATAATTTATAACTAGCCCTGTTTAAAGCCGTGGGCGAGGCAAGGAAAAAGTATTAAATGGAAAATATATAAATTTAAAATTTCAATTTTTTTATGCATAGGATTATTATATGCCAATTACAAAACTATTTACAGATGGGTCTACATTAAATAATCAAGGAGCAAAGAAAGGGTGTTCTTATGGAGGATATGGGGGATATATATTATTTTCAAATGGAAATGAGCAAGTATATTCTGAACCTTTAGAAGGGGATAAAATAACTAATCAAGTTGCCGAGCTAATGGCATTAAAACATGGATTAGAAGTAGTTTTACCACTTGTTCCTAAAGATTTAATATATGTATATACTGATTCAATGTATGTAATTAATATTTATACAAGTTGGATTAAAAAATGGATTGCAGATAACTGGAAAAAACCAGATGGTAAACCAGTTGAAAATCATGAATTAATTAAAGAAATATATGAATTAATAACAGAATCAAATGCAAAGATATTTTATAAGCATGTTAAAGCCCATCAAGTAGCGCCAGATGATGTAAACTCTGCAGAATATAAAATATGGTATGGAAATGCAAAAGCAGATGAATTAGCAGTATATTCGGCAACTATTTCAAAGGAAAATAATAAAGATAAGCAAATCAAGACAACTAAAAAAACAAAGAAAAATATTATTTAAAGAAGTTTTTTTAGCTCTTCAATTTGTTCAGGATATAAAATTTTATCTTGAATTAATTTATCTGCACAAATTCTAATTAATTTAATATTCTGTTTAATAATTTCAGATGCATAAACATATGCATCTGTTATAGTTTGTTCTATTTCTTGATCTAATAGAAATTTATATTCAATAGAATTAAGAGGATAAACAAGTTTTGATCCAAGACCATAAATAGTAATCATATTTTTAGCAGTTTCATGAGCTCTTTCTAAATCATTAATAGCGCCGATAGTAACAGATTTGTTAAAAAATAGTTCTTCAGCAGCTCTTCCGCCAAGTAATGTGGCTAAATGTTCGAATAACATTTCTCTAGAGGGAATAGAATCAATTCCTGAATCAAAAACTGTATAACCAGGAGATTTGGGAGAATTCCAATTTAATACAACTTTTGTAACAGGATAATTATTAGGTGAATTAATTCCAACAATTGCATGACCCATTTCATGAATAGCAATTTTATCAATAGTTTTTGAAGTAAAATTATATTCTGATGATTGATATCCCCCAATCTCTCTATTAATTGTATCATTAATATCTTCAATACTTATTAATTTTCTTGATTCTCTTAATGCTTTTAACATACCCTCATTTAAAACATTTTCTATTTGTGCACCTGAAAGACCTGAAGTTAACTCAACTAACCAATCAATTGTAATAGTTGAATCATACGGTTTTGATCCAATATGTATTTGAATTATTTGTTTTCTTGTTTCTTTATCTGGATTTGGTATATGAATTTTTTTATCTATTCTTCCAGGCCTAATTAATGCAGAATCTAACATATCAACACGATTTGTTGCTGCTATAACAAATATTCCCGAATTAGATTCAAACCCATCTAGTTGAACTAATAATTCATTAAGAGTTGAATCACGTTCAGAATTACTATTTAATCCAGAATTTCTAGATTTGCCGATAGCATCAATTTCATCAATAAAAATAATACAAGGACTATTAGTAGCAGCAAGTTGAAAAAGTTCTCTTACACGTGATGCACCAACACCAACATATTTTTCTACAAATTCAGATCCAGAAGTAGAAATAAATGCAGAAGTTGTTTCACCAGCAAATGCTTTAGCAAATAAAGTTTTACCATTACCAGGAGGACCTTCAAGAATAATACCTTTTGGTATTCTAACATTATATTCTGAATATGATTTGTGATTTGTTAACATATCAACACATTGTGATAGTTCTGATTTTATTTTACTATAACCACCAACATTACTAAAGTTAAAATTTGACTTAGTTATAACATTAAAATTTTCAGAATGAGAACCCATATATTTTAACCAATTAGAAACTTCCCCGTTAGGGCGGGTTTGTTTATTTAAATAAACTTCAGTAACATTTAAATGTGGTAAAAATTCTTGTTTAGGTTGAAAGCTATTCTTATTATTTTTAATTTTAATAAATACAATTAAATGTATAAAAATAAAAATAGCAAAAATAGATTTAAAATTATTCCTTTTTGATGGAGATATAAACATATATATTAATTATACTGAATAAACAACACAATAATTTAATATAAATAAAAATCAATTTTTTTGATGATAAAAAATATATAGGAAAATATTTTTTATGTAATAATAATATATATATATACAATGCAATACAATCCTCAATCTAATTATGGTTATACTGCCTCCCCTGCTGCTTCACAATCATACAGTGCTTCTCAAACCTATGCTAATGCTAGTGTTGATAGTTTAACTGCAAGTGCCACCAGTGGTATTAACAATTTACTTCAAAACAACTATGTTCGTGTTTTTATTTTTGTTCTTGCTATTGTTTATTCTAGTTACACTGTTATGCCTGTTCCCAGTAACTTGAAGAAAAGAATTGAAAGATCATTTTTTATGAAATATTTAATCCTTTTCTTTGTTTCTGCCTCTATGTTATACCCCCTTGATAACGAAAAGATTAAGATTTGTGCTGTTGTTCCTCTTTTTATTTTACTTGCTTTAAGAATAGTTAAAAATCGCTCAAGTGGAAGACCCTTTTTCCATGGAATTGGTTCTTATGATGGTGTTTGCAGTGAATCTGAATCTGAATCTAGAAAAAGTTCATACAGCTCTAAAAGTTCCAAACGCGGTTCTAAACGTGGATCCAAACACGGAACTGAATCTGTTCATCATGAATTAGATCAACATGAACCTGCTCATCACGAATCCGCTGCTCATCATGGTGCTATGGGCGCAATGGGAGCTATGGGAGCTATGGGAGCTATGGGAGCTATGGGAGCTGGTAAACACAAGGGAGACAAAAAACATAAGGGTGATAAGAAACACAAGGGAAGTAAAAAATCCAAGGGTGACAGAAAACATAAGGGTGATAAGAAGCACAAGGGTGATAAAAAACACAAGGGATCTAAGAGATCTGCCAGTTCTGACTCTATTAAGGGAATGGTTACTAAAGAACACTTTTCTTTTGTTTAAAGCAAATATTTTTTAATATTAATTTTTCTTTTATCGTTAATTAAATACCTATCAAAACTTTTGATAATTAATTGATTAATTTTTTCTTTTGATCTATTTGGTTTGTTTGACCATATTCTGCCTTTAGATAATGCTATTTCAATATCTGATAATTTTGGATATAATTCTGACAAAATAATAAAATCTACAAAATCTGATGGTATATATCTATAAAGTTTAAATTTAATTGTTAAATTAAATGTCATTATCTTTAATCCATTCCAATAATAATACATTGATGGATCTAATGCAAGAACAAAATCATCTAATTCTGTTTCTTTCATTGATTTATAAAAGGCATCATTTGATTCAGACCATGATTTTTTCCATGCAATTGTGTCAGGCATTCCAGAATCAAAAAATGGAATTTTAGTTTGTTCATTAAAAAAATCTTTATATATTAACTTAACAAGTTCTTCTTCTCTTGAATCATTTGATTTAATATTTATAAATATAGAATCAATATCTCCAGATTTTCTTATCCCAGTAGTTAAAAATGCTGAACCAGTTAATAAAATTAATCTTTGGGTTTCAATTGAACTTAAATTTTTTATTTGCCAGTTCTTCAATGCATTTAATCTTAAATATGATGGATAAAATGTTGGATCTAACCAATTTGTAAGAACTTTTTTTTGTAAATTAATTAATGTTTGTTCATGAAAATAAGTTTGAGCATATTCAATTGATTCATAAAAAAAATCATTAATATGAACAGTATCTGGTAGTTCAATATTTGCTGTTGGATACTTTGATAAAATAAGTGACTTGATAAATTCACGAATTTGAGTTTTAAAAATAGCTCCAGTTCCAGATATAGGTAAATTGTTAATATTTTCAAAAACAATAACATAAAACTTATTAGTTTTGTTTTGATCAAAATTACTATAGACAAGTTTTGAATTAATAAATTTTAACTTTCTTTCAATTGATGTTTTAGTAAATAAAATTTTATTATATAAATGTGATACTAAATTTTGTGCACCAAGCCAAGATAAATTTATTTCTCTACATACACTTACTACTCCATTTGGCTGTAAAAAATTTATTATTTGATCTATAAACTCTACTGATACTGGCCAAACTGTAAGAATAAATGTTTTTGGTCTATTTGCTATATATTGAAGTATAACTTGGTCACGTATCACATAATCTGGACAAGATGCATCTGAATATTTTATTAAATTTTTCCCATCCATTTTTTTTGCATGGGCTAATGCATCTCCAATAAACTGATATTTATTTACTTGCAAATAATATTTTCCCATAAATTCAATTGGTTTGCTATATTCATTTAAATTAGTTTGAACAAAAGGTTCAGGATTGTGGAAACAACAGTATTCATCTGTTGAAAATTTTAAATAGTCTTGATGTGTAATAATTTGTTCTTTTGAAAGATTATATAAATATGCTAATTTATCGATATTCATTTATAATATATATAGAAAAATTTTAATATAAATATTATTTAATGTCAGAATTTGATAATCTTCCAGACCAGCTATTTAAAGAACTGTCTGAGTTTTACATTAAATATATAAATACTAAACAATCTGATAATATACTAGAAGGTCAAGATGCAAATAAATTTAATCTTTTATTTTGGCAAATTGAAAAAATTATTTCAGATGTAGTTAAAGATACTTTATTAACACAACCAAAGTTATGTTCAGGATATCAAACAAGATATAAAGAATTTTTTTCTAAAGAGCTAGCTCAAGCTGAACTAAACTCATCAACTATACTATTTTTTAACTTGAAAAAACAACTTATTGAGTTTATGCTTAAAGTAATTGAAAAAACACAACCAAATCAACTTCCAACATATAGAACTTTTAGTTTAGACTCTAAAGAATGTGGTTCTGGTTATCAAATAGTATTTTTACAACTATTAAATAAAATTAAAGAACAAATTAAAAATAATACAGTTCCTCTTATTTATAAAGAATTAAAAGAAGTTACTATTAATGAAATTGATGAAATTGAAAATTATATTACAAATGAAAATAATCAAATCAATCAAGTTAATCAAATTAATCAAAATAATCAAATTAATCAAATTAATCAAATTAATCAAAATAATCAAATTAATCAAATTGAGAATATTTTAAATGAAAAAGAAGATGTCAGTCCAGATTCAATTAATTCTGATTATATTATGAATGAACTAATTGAAAAATATAATGAATTTTTAAATATAAATACAGTTAATTTTAATAAAAAAATTAAAAATAAGATTAAAAAATCAATTATTCAAATAATATTAATTGAATCTAAAATTAAAAAAATATATAACACAAAAAAAGAATTTATTTTTACTAAAGCATTTGATGAATTTTTTAATAAAGTTTAAAGATTTGTTTTTATTATATATTAATTATATGGTTCTAATTTACTCAATTGAAACACTTGATGAACTTGAAAGTTTTAAATCTAAATTTAATCATGTTATATTAAGATTTGGAGCTCCTTGGTGTAGTTCATGTGATAAATCAAAACAACCAATTAATGAATGGATTAATAAATTAAATTTACAAAATGTTGTACTACTTGATATTAATATAGATACAAGTCCAGATCTTGGAGAAATGTTTAATATTACAAAACTTCCAACATTTTATTGTCAAGATAAATTTATTATTATAGGAACAGATATAGAAAAAATTAAATCATCTATTTTACTACTTGGACCTATGGATGAAGATTTCTAATTTAAAATTATTGAAAATTAAATTATTTGCTTTAAATTCAAGTAATTTAATTTCTATACTATGAAATTAGCAACTATTGAACAGATTACAAATATTAAACCTATATTAGGTGCAGATTTAATTGAACTTGTAGAAGTTCAGGGTTGGAATGTGGTAGTTACAAAAGGTGATTATAAAGTTGGTGATTTATGTGTTTACATTCCAATTGATACACAAATTAATCCAACAATTAAAGGTTTTGAACGATTTGCTACCAAGTCAGGTGGTTTAGTTCGTGTTAACACTAAAAAAATTCGTGGTGTGTATTCTCAAGGATTAGTTATGGGATATATAGATTTTGACCAAAGTGCTAAATTAGAATTAGTTCGGTTTTGGAATGTTGAGAATATTGGAGCTGATGTTTCCGAATATATTGGTGTTACTAAATTTTCAAAAGATATTCCTGAAGTTAATTCAAGTTTAACAACACGACCATTTCCATCCCACATTATTGATAAAACTGATGAAGATAATTTAAGATCAAAAAAAGAGTGTTTAAAAGAGTTAATTGGCAAACCAATTTATATTACAAAAAAAATGGATGGTTCATCAATGAGTATAATAAAAAGATCAGATTCAGAAGTACTTGTTTGTTCAAGAAATTTAATTGTTGAATTATCACACCCAATGTATCAATTCTATAAATCTAAACTTGCTGCTATTATTGAACAAATGGAGTTGTCCAATATTGCAATTCAAGGTGAATACTGTGGTCCTAAAGTTAATGGTAATAAATTAAATTTAAAAACATTTGAGTATTATATTTTTAATGTAAAAGACTTGACAACAAATCAATATTATTCATTGGATCAGTTAGAACAATTTGTATCAACCTATGGTCTTCAAATGGTTCCATTACTTGATAAATTTGTTTGTCCTGAAAGTATGGGTATTCAAGAATTTCAGGATATGGCAAACAAAGTAACTTACTGTTCAGGATCAAAACAAGGAGAAGGAATAGTTATTCGTCCTCAAATCCCTTGCTATTCTGAAGTACTTGGAAAAAATTTAAGTTGTAAAGTAATAAATCAAGAGTATAAGGATTAGATTGAATCACATGACCAAAAAATAGATTTACCAAATTCTTTCTTATATTTAATTAATTTTTCTAATGTTTTTTTAGATACAATATTTGTTTCACATTCAGTAGAATAATTAATAATTAAATATTTATTTGAAGAGTATTTTTCAACAAGTGCAAAATGTCCATAATATTTATTTGGATCTTCACAAAATAGTAAAATTCCAACATTTCCATTTGATAACTTTGATTCTATTAATTCAATGTTAGAACAATGTTCTTTTATGTTTAAATTATATTTTGAATTAATATTTTTAACAAATACATTTAATCCATGTTTATTAATTCCACATGGCTTAATTGGATTACCCAATGAAAAAACATTTTCTAAATTTGTTGAAATATTTAATCTTGAAAGTAGATTAAATAATGCAATTGGACCACAATGATAAGGATAATAATTTCTTTTTTGAAATATATAAGAAGTTCGCTTACTTGACTTTATTTGAGACCTGGTTGTTACTACCATGATTGAATTTAATTATATGATTAATTTAATTAACAACAAATTACAAAAACAATTTTTTTATTAATGAGCTATGCAATAAGATACAATTTTTTAATTTCTTGAATAGAAAAATATGATCTTTTATAAATATGTACAAATTTAGTTAATATATCTTCTTTTTCAGAAGTTAACAAATTAATTGGATTAGTAATTAGACAAAGTCTTAAAATATCACTAAATAACCAAGACAATCTATATCGTTTAACACTAAACTCTTTAAGTTTTTTTAAGAAAATATTTTGAATATTTTCTTTATTTATTTTTTCTAACAAACTTTTTAATATATCATAAATAATCCAATCTTGTTCATCTGGTTTTATCATTGCAAAAACATTTTCAACTAATTCTTGATTTGTAATATTAAATTTTAAATGAAGTATCCATAGGGAATTTGCTGTAATAGTATTATTAAGTAGTGATTGAATATATTCCTGTTTAAAATTTTTTATATATTTTTTAACTTGATAGTATTTTAAATAATGTGAATTATCTAATATAAAATATTTTATTTCATTATCATTTAGTAATTTATATCTAATAAATTTTTTAAATAGATCAAATTTAAAAGTACGATTTAAATACTTATTAGAATCAATTATATATTCTTTTAAATATACAATATATGGTTTATCAAGTATATTTATAAAATTATGTATCTCTAATTCTATATTTTGCAATATTATTCCAACATCTTTAGGTTCAAGTTTAAAAATTTTAATTAAATAAATAAATATTTCTTCAGCCATATATATGTTTAATCCTTTTATTAAACTATGAATTAATATCTCTTTTTGTTCAAAAGTTGGATTAATTTTTTTTCCCATAAATTTAATAATTTCTTTTGTTCTATCAAGATCATAATATTCTACCAATGATTCAATAAATTGAACACAAAGTTTTTCATTTGATATAATAATTGACAAAGTGTTTGATGGTAGTAGTTTGACCAATTTCTTAAATGGATAAAGTGAGAAACAATTTGTTAAATTTAAAGTAAGTAAATTAAGCTGATAGTTAATATCTAAACAGAGACTAGCAAGTTGCAACCAGGTTTTTGTGTTCAAATTATAATATTCATTTAATTTAAAAGCTTTATTTGCTATCTCAAGTAGTGTGTTTTTATCTATATATTTAGAGTTATATAAATTTATTGCACAACACAAGCAATCTTTTTCATTCATATATTTTATCATTTGGTCTGGTTTTACTAACCTACATACAATTAATTGAGTTGGTGAGTAGTTTTTTTTTAACCATATGCTAATAAATTGCTCTTTCTCATAAAAACTTAACTTGTTAAAAAGCTTTATTACTTGTGGAATATTCGCACCTAATAATTCATAATTAAAACTTTTAATAATTCTAAGTCTTTGCTTGAGAGGAAATGTATTGAAGTACTCATTAATAAATTTATTAACAAATTGATCTGAACATTTTGAAATACTTAATATAATTAAAACTATAAAATACCACTCAAACTTAGTGGCTTCTTTGCTAAATTTTATATATTGGAAAAAATCCATATCTTCAAAATATCCAAGTAGTTTAATATAAAAAGTATTCTTATAAATTATTAATTTTGTATCTATTTTTTTATGTGAAAAGTAATCCTTAATTATAGATGTATTTATTTGCTCCATTAAATAAATCTAAATATATTTATTTAATTACTTTGGACGCTAATTAAATTTAAAATTTGTTGTACATAATCCATCATTGATTGTTTAGATATGTATTGAAAATAAAATTTTCTTGCATTTGCTGCTATTTCCTCACATGCAGATTGATTGGACTTACACCATTGTATTTTTTCTTTTAAATCAGATAAATCAGATTTTATAGGAATATAATGAACCCATGGTTTTAGTAAATGTAAATACCATATTTTATATTTAGATTCTACTTTTAAAATAACTGAACCAAATGCTAGTTCAGCTGATAGTCTAAATGCTGTTACTGATCCATCTATATTTAATATATATTTGTATTTAGACATTTGAACAAATGGGATTGGTGTTACTGTATTAATTCTTTGAGGATATGAAAGATTAGAATTTGCAAGTTGGATATCATTAAACCAGAGTTTAGTTATACCTGCATCTAGTTCGGGAATATCTCCTTGAGCTGATAACTTGTGAGCTAAATACCGTGCTGAAGTTTTATCATCATATCCACAATCTGTAGTTGCACCCCTAAATATAACTTTGTCTATTTTATTTGACCATTTGGTTTCTATTTGATCTTCAAAACCTTTATATTGATCTCTACACATCCCATAAAATATTTTTTGGCTTCCAATCTCCCAATCATCAACAGTTGGTAACATAATGTCTTGAAACCCATCTGATCCACTCATCCCACATATGGGAAGAAATTGTTTGTTAGTATATTTGGGTTCAAGTGGTGCGTGAGTACTAGAGTATAACTGATCATAAGGTTGCGTATAGTCGGACTTTAAGACAGGAAAATCTCTATGAGATATAAAGAACTCAACATCAGATACTTTATGGGTTTCAAGAGTTTGGACCAACATATCAATATAATAGGATGCATTAATTAATTTATAATTACGTGATTGTCTAGTATCTAACACACAATTATCTATTTCCCATTTGGTTGGGTCTGGTTCCCAATTTATAAATTTAGATTGAATTGCATGAGCCTTTTCTTTATTATATTGTGACCATGTGATATTTGGTGGTAACTTAATTAAATCAGACCAGTTATTTTTAAAGTTTTGATTATTAAAGGGTACAAACATAGTTAATTTATTTGATTTAATTTGTACATAAATGCCAAATTTAATTTTTAAAAAAAGATATCTAAGAGAGTTTCTAAAAGCCTGTTCTCGTGATGTAATTTGATATGGAGGATTTGAAAATAGCTTAAGTACTGGTGTGACTAAATTTGATTGATTAGTTAAATTATTAGTTGATTTAGCAAAATTAGATTTTTTTCTTGGATAAATTAAATGATTTTTAAGGTCCAACTTGTCTCCACATGTATAAACAACTTGTTTGAATGATTTATATTTAGGATTAGATTGATATGTTGTTTTTTCACATTGATCTTTTGTATTAAATGTTGATTTGTTGTTCATTATCAATTGATTAGATTATAATTATCAATTGATTAGATTATAATTATCTTAAGTAAGAAATTGTTAAATTTAATTTCAAGCGGTAAATTTATATTGTATTTTTCACGCTGAGCAATTTGAAATTTACCAGATATTAAAGAACTTGGTAACCTAACACCTGTCTCTTCCTCAAACTCTCTATATGCACATTTTTCTGGCGTCTCCCCATATTTAATTTTACCTTTTGGATATGAAAAATTTGATGTATCGGCTGTTTTTCCAATTAGTACCATCCAATCTAGTATTTCAGGTATATTTTCATTAACCCAATTGTGAAAACATCCAATTAACTTGGAATTATCTGTAAAATCAAATGTTGATCTAATTTTATGAAAATTAAAATTTATCATTTCTTCAGTATCAACAAATTTCATATCACAAATTCCAAATTTTGACAAAAGAACAACTCCACCATTTAAACATACACATTTATTATGTGTACATAAACACTGATCAACAAATAGTTCAATATCTTTCTTTAGTAATAATTCATTTTCATATATATAATATCTTTTCTTGTATTCTTCAGCCTTATAAGGTGCAACAATAATTTCATCATTATTAGTTGATTTCTTCTTATAATAGGAACATTCACATCCTGCCAAATGAATTTTTACAGGATACTGAACTGAATTTCTCTTATTTGTCATTAATTGATAGTGCTAATTATTTCTTTTTTACTACTTTTCTAAATATAAAAAAATCAATTTTTTCTTAGTTATTATCTACAGAAGAATTATCATCATCATCATCATCATCATCTTCTGTATCCCATTCTGTTTCTTCATCTTCTTCATCGTCATCTTCTTCATCTTCATCTTCATCTTCATCTTCAATAATAATGTTGTTATTATTAATTTCTTGATTTATAATAGGTCCTGCAGGTCCATTTAAACCTGGTTGATAAGTAAGTGGATTTAGATTTAGTCCTGGAAGTCCCGGATTTCCAATAGGTCCTGGAATACCTGGAAGTCCCGGATTTCCAATAGGTCCTGGAATACCTGGAAATCCTGGATTTCCAATAGGTCCTACAAGACCAATAGGTTCAACAATTTGTTCTAGATTTTGAAGATTAGGTAAAGGTACTTTATTTTTAGGATTAATAATTTGACAGAGGTCAGGTTTTTTATATTCCCATCTTCTATTATCAAGTGGACATGAATTTTTAGTTTTAGTCCATTTTTCAATACAATGCAAATGATAAATATGTTCACAAGTACCCATTACACTAACACATTCTGCTGCTGAACCAGAACATTCAACACATGATTCTAATACTGAATTTCTACAAATTGGACACTCATCATTAATGGTATCAAGACTCCACGACCCCCTTAAATTAATAGATTTAATTACAATATTACTCATTATTATTAATAGTTAATTATTCAAGACATAAAATATTAAATTATTCAATTTTTTTAGTGAGATAAAGTAATCTAAGAAAAAACTGTCTATTAAGGTCAATTTTTTTAGTGAACAAATAGTTGAAATTTTTTGTTATTTAAGGGTTTGTAAATAATTATACTTAACTAGAAATTCATGAATAAAAAGGAAAAAATACAGAAAACATGGGTTGAAAAATATAGACCAAAAACCATTGATTCAATTGTACAACAAAATGAAATTAAAAGTTTGCTAGCTAATGCATTTAAAACTAATACACTAACCCATATGTTACTATATGGTCCACCTGGAACTGGTAAAACAACTACTGCACTAACTATATCAAGATACTTTTTTCATTTGACTGAATCACAGTATTCTAAAATTAAAACTACAAAACCATATGAAATATTAAATGAAAAGATTATGAAGGAACGAGTTCTTGAATTAAATGCATCAGATGATAATAAGATTAAGGTTGTTCGAGATAAAATTAAGAGTTTTGCAATGAGTTCAGTAATTAATTATGAGGGTATTGCAAATTTTAAAATAATTATTTTGGATGAAGCAGATGCATTAACATCAGATTCACAATTTGCATTAAGAAGAATTATAGAAAAGTATACAGAATCAACAAGATTTATATTAATTTGTAATTATGTAACTAAAATTATTCCACCATTAGCATCTAGATGTATGAAATTAAGATTTCAAAGTATATCAACTGAATCTTTAGATTTAATAATTGGAAGAATATGTGAGAAAGAAAAAATAAAAACAAATAATAATTTTACTATAAGGCTAAATCAGATAACAAAAGGTGATTTAAGAGAATCAATTAATTTGTTAGAACGAGTTGCATTTATTGATCCAGAGTTATCTGTTAGTACTTTAAATGAAGTATCTGGACAAATAACTCCAGAATTTATAGATAAGATTTGGCAATACTTAACAGATTCATCAATTCCTATGGCAAATATAATTAAATATACTGTTATGTTTAAAAATTTATCCTATTCATCACTTAACTTACTTGAAGGATTATTTAGCAAGGTTTTAGAATCAGACATACCAGATAAAGCAAAAGCAACTGTAATTTCTGAAATATCAAAAGCAGATTATTATTTAAATGAAAATGCTAATGAATATATTCAACTGATTAAACTATTTGGTTTAATTAAATTAACCTATAATTCCATTTAGTTTAATTAATTGAGTTAAAATCATTTGATCTGTTAAGTTTTCACAAGTAAAATCTATTAATCCTATTGTAGACTCTAATCTAGACTTTAGCTTGGGTGTTCTTGATAGAAAACATTGATATGTAAATACTTGAATTGCTTGGTCAAATTCAAGTTTTCCAAACATATCTTTAAATTTAAAAAATTTTTCATTTGACTTTATTGTATTTTTTAATTCAATCAAGTCTGGACTTATATCATCAATACATCCATATGATTCATCTGCTTGTTTTATTAAATTTGAAATATATTTATTTATTGGTAGATTAGTAAAAATAACAAAATTTTCAAAATCAGTTATATTTGGTTTATTAACAGAAGTATTTAAAATATCAACAGGAGATAAAAACTGTATATCCTTTTTTGTTCTGAAATCATCTTTCATATTATATCTTGTAATATTTTCATATATTTTAAAAATTTGTTTTTTAGACATTTGACTACCACAATCTGTACCATCAAGCCATTTGAAAAAATAATCTGATAAATATAGTCTAATATCTTGATTAGTTGATGATAAATATAATTGATCTAGTTTTTTAATTGTTAGTCCAACCCATATTAAAGTTTTAATTAATGGATTAGAACATCCAGATGTAACTATATCTGAAATTATTTTAATTAGTACATGAGAATATATTCCTAACATTATTGGTTTAAATAGATATGGATTTTGTGTTATACCTATACTTATTTGTTCTTCCAAAAATTTTTTTGCTATATCCCAATGAAATTTATTTATATATAAAGGTAACAATGAATTACCTGAACCTATTCCCGTCCCTGATATTAAATTTGTTTCCATTTTACCATTATCTAAACAATAGTTTTGGTTCCAAAAAAAATCATGACCATCATATATTTGATCTCGTCCAATTAAAGTGTTTGTTACTTTAACATTTATTGTATTTGTTGTCCAACCCATTCTATCAGGATATTCAGTTTGAATATTAATTAGTAATCCCATGCAAGAGTTATTTTCATATTCCTCATACCAATTTGAAAGAGAAATACTAGATGTATATTCGTCAATTGATTTAATAAAATGTAGATTTGTTTTTATCATTTGATCAATTGGATTAATTTTTATATTAATTCGTTTTGTTTTAATTTTATTTGAAGCAAAAGTTTTAGATTGTTTCCAAGTAATAAATGGGGTGGTTATTTTAAGTGATTTTGAAAATAAACTATCTGCAACATTTGTTTGTGTTAAATTTTCACAAATATTATTATTTTGTATCATACTAAAATGTACATTTGTTGATGATATTAATTCAGATAGTTTAGATTTTTGATCTTGACTTACAAATGAGTTATAATAGTTTATTGTATGTAAAAATTTTGTTTTAGTAATACTAAAATTATCTTCACACATAATATTTTTTAATCCAATTATTTGTTTTTCAATATCTGGTTTAGTTTGGGCAACAAGTTCTTCACAAATTACTAATTCTTCAAAACCTTCAATTGTATATTTTATCCAATTTGAAAAATTAGGTAAACGTGATGATTTTATAAATATTATTGGTTTTAAAATATCTTCAATTTCATAAGTTAAACTAATTACTTCTTTACTTATATTTGTATCTATAATTTTAATTTTATATTTTATTAACAAATCAAGATCAAAAGATGGATTAAGTTGATTTAAATTTACAAGATGGGTATTGGGATTAGTTAGATCTATTAAATTAATTGGATCAATTGGATTAGGTGTAATTAAAAGTATTACATATAAAATATCTGTGCGGACACATGCAATATTTATAATTGAATTAATTTTATCAATTGGGAATTTTGAGTCACATGACCTGCTAGAATCTAATGGTTCATAATAAACTGTAGATGGTTCTGATGTATAAATAGTTTTATATTTAGATAAAGATAAATTGAAAATAGAATTATAGTAAAAACTTAATCCTTTTATTTCTGGAACATTATGATAAATAATAATAAAGTTCTTTTCTGGTAGTTTATCAAGTGTTGCAATATAATCATCTATATAAACTGATTTAAAGTCATTTGTATAATGACATCTTGTTAACATTTCTAATATAAAATAAATAAACTGGATACAAATATTAAGAATTTCAATATTTTAATTTAACCTTTGGTTACAAGAAGTGCATGGTACCAACAAAGAAATCTTCCATTGTTCTTTTTATCTGAATATATAGCATTCTTATTACAAGGATATGAATTTGTCATACCCTGGCAAATACAAATATCTGTATTTGCTAATCTTTCTAAATCATATGCCCTAAAACGCAATATTTCTGCCCTCATTGCCTTTAAATTTTCCTCACTATACTTGTCAAGTACATCACTTATATCAAAGCTCAAATCAATAGTTCTATCCATTATTAGTTATATAATTAGATATATAGTTATATATTTAATTAATAATAATTTCATTTTTTTTACAATAAATCAATGTCATTTTTTATACCTTTTCCAACTGGTGCTGACCAATATTTCTTTATTCCCTTTTTCTTTATAAATAATTCTTTTAATTCTACAAATGTTTTTGGTTTTTGTTCTGCTTCCGTTTCCGGACTTGTAATTGGTTCCGAGTTCGAACTTTCTTTTGAATCAAAACCTCCTGAATAGTGAAAACATTTACTTGGCACTTTTTGTACTTTTCTTAGTTGCCTTCTTAGTTGCTTTGGGCAGTTCTTCTTCCTCCTCTTCTTCAGGTTCGGGTTCAGGCTTAGCCTTAGCAGCTACAGCCTTCTTAGTTGCCTTCTTAGTTGCCTTGGGAGCAGGCTCTTCCTCCTCTTCTTCCTCAGGTTCAGGCTCAGGTTTAGCCTTGGTAGCTACCTTCTTAGTTGCCTTCTTAGTAGACTTGGCAGGAGCAGGTTCCTCTTCTTTCTCATCTTCTTCTTCGGGTTCAGGTTTAGCCTTGGTAGCTACCTTTTTAGTTGCCTTCTTAGTAGACTTGGCAGGAGCAGGTTCTTCCTCCTCATCTTCTTCCTCTTCAGGCTCAGGTTTAGCTTTAGTAGCTGCCTTCTTAGTTGCCTTCTTAGTAGACTTGGTAGGAGCAGGCTCTTCTTCCTCTTCTTCTTCCTCCTCCTCTTCAACCTTGGCCTTAGATTTAGTTACAGCCTTCTTAGTGCTCTTTGATGCAGTCTTTGAAGTTTTAGTCTTGGACTTGGAAACATCATCATATTCAGGTTCTGATTCAGAATCAGAGTCAGAAACATTTTGCTTTTCAAGTTCTTCACCAGATCTTTGCTTAAGAATTTTAATTACTTTATTTCTTTTAGCATCAATAGCATTCATTCTCATAACATATTCACCAAGAACATTAACAAACTCAGTGTAGCATTCATAGAGATTCTCTTGAGAGAGCTTCTCGTATTGTTCCTCTTTCATGTTAATATAATCAGGCTTAGTCATTTTTTTATTGTATATTTGTATATATTGTTATTTCTTTAAAATGTTAAAAAATCAATTTTTTTTACTATTTGGGCATTTTTAGGCCTATATAGCCTACAAGCTATAATAAGGCTCAGACCCTTAAAAGACCCTTAAAGTGTATACTTATTAAGGTCAAATCTATAGAAAATAATTAAATTTTCTTAAAATTCAAGATCTTTTTATCTTAATATATATTATATGGATAATATTTGGTATATAGTTTTATTTATAGTTATTGGGTATTTAGTTTTTAATAAAATAAGTCTAGTTGAAAAATTTCCATATGGACACCCCCAATGGTCAAGACCATGGTTTATATGGAATCAACCAACTAGATATCCTAAACTCTATTATGATATAAGAGGAGATCCTAATATAGTTTATAGATCTCATATTTTTGGTGGATTAGTTCCTTATGGTTATGTTTTTGGCCCTTATGTGTATGATACACAGGGTAATTTAATTTATGATTCAAACAAACCATATTATATTGCTTAAACATACAAACCTTGTAAATGAATTGGTAGTTCATCTTTTGTTTTTTTAGTTCTATTTAACTCATAAAATTTAAAACCATTTTCAATATCTTGAAAAGTTATCTTCTTTCTTTTCAAGGGATGTTTACCTACTACTCTTAGTGCGTGAGCTATTTTTACATTAAATAATAAAGTTTCCATATCACCTCCAAAATTTGGAAACTTTTCATATGATTTTTCTAAAAACTTCTTTAACTTATCTAGTACATCATCAGTTTCATAAGACCATGAACATTCTTTAACCATCAAACTAAAAATATCTGCTAACTCATTTGCAGTATATTTATCAATTGAATAAGTAAAATGGAATCTTCTTTTTAGTCCAGGATTAACAGAAAAGAAATCTCTGTCTAAACTTTCAGGATATCCTGCAATAATACAAACAAAATTCTTCTTTTTTTCAGTTAAATTTAAATTGATTGTATCAATACATTCTTTTGAATAAATATCTGTTTTTTCTGTTGAACCAGACCCTAGTGAATATGCTTCATCAATAAATAATACTCCTCCTTCAGCCTCATCAATTGCCTTTTGAGTTTTAATTGCAGTTTGACCTAGGTACTGACCAATTAGATCTGATCTTCTAGCAATTTTAAAAGGATATGGATTTTCTAAGTTTAAGTTTTCGGAATTACCTTTAATAATTCCTAGTTTGTAATATATTTCACCAATAATTTTTCCTAACATTGTTTTGCCAGTACCAGGTGGTCCAGCAATTACTGTATGAAGCATATTATCATTAGATTCAAATGAACTCATAAAATATACAATTTGATTAACAATTGATGTTTTTACTTTTTCCATTCCAACTGTTTGTTGAAGCTTTGTTAACACAGGTATTAATGAATTTATCCTCTTCAAATTAATTGAATATTTATATGCTGTTTTTTCATCATACAACTTGCCTAAATCTATTAAAGACTGTAGAGAATCAAGTTTTAAGTCTAACTCCTCATAATCTTTAGTTGGATCTAATACAAATTCCTCTACTGGAGCTTTTGTAACACTAGTTGCTGGAGGTTTTAGTTGTGGTCTAAATTCCATAGCACTTGGATTAAAAATAGTTGGTCCAGAAAACATATTATAATCATTAGTTTGAAAAGGATTAACTTTTTTAATTGTTATATTTTTAATAATAGGAGTTTCACCATCTGACGACTTGTATTTATTATCAGATGTAATTTCTTTAATTATTTCTGACAACATAGACTGAAAAAGTTCATCTTCTGACTTGGTAATTGTACTAGGGCTAAGATTAGGATTAAGTTTAGGATTAAGTTTAGGGATAGTATTAGGATTTTTTCTATTTTTATAGTTAGGATCATAATTTTTACCTTTATAGTTAGGATTTGGACAGCTATTAGTTTGTTTTTGATCTAATTCATCCAATTGATTAAATTTATCATACTTAGGCTTAAAATATCTTCTTTTAGATCCAGATTTAGAACCCTTTAAATCGTCATTAGAATTAAATGAACTCATGTTTTTTAGTCATAATTATAAATACTATTCTTAATTATTGAAAAAATCAATTTTTTTAATTAGTTTAAAGGAATAAATATATAATATATATAATTTTAATATGAGTAATAAACATTATTTGTTAAGGGATTCGAATGAAATTTTTGGTATCTATACATCTATTGAAACAGCATATAATCATCTATTACAGTTTCTTTATAATCTTCAAAGATATCATAAAATCATTACTGGATCAGCATGTTCAATTAAACCAATAATTTCTAATTTTCAGATAATTCAGTATGAAGATAATTCAGTTATAAATTTATATAACTTAAATTCTAATTTTTGTTTAGTTGATATTAATTTACAACAACTTAATTTTACAAAACCATCAATAATTGATTTTATATCAAAACTTGAAGTTGGATCAAGACTTAATATTGATACAAATGATTTAAATTTATTTATTCCAATTAATTTTACAGAAACTGAAATTAAAAATATTGTAGAACCACAAGTACCTTGTAAAATAGTTCCAGTTCAAGCAACTAATTTAATTCGTGAAGACAATAAAATAAGTGTACAATCACAAGTTAGTAACTGTAAGACAAGTGTACAATCAGAGGTTAGTAACTGTAGAATAAGTGTGCACTCATCAAGTTCTGAAAGCTCAGAATCCGAAACAAGTAAAACAATTGATTCAAATGAGGTTAGTAAAGAGTTACAAGAACTTCAAGCAAAAATAGCACTTCTTGATTCAATGAAGCAAAATGAAAAATCTTCCCTTGATAAAATTAAAGAAAATATTAAATCAAAGGAGGAACAAGTATTTTTAGAAAAAGTAAAAACTGAAACAATTAAACAAAAATTAGAGCAAAAGAAAGAATATTATGATAAAACAAAAGCAAAATTTAAGATAGATAGAGATATATATTTTAAAATTAAAAAAGAGATAGAAGATGGAGAAAGACATCCAGACAAGTTACCAGAGTTATTTGTAGAGGAATATAAGATATTTTCAGGAATGGAAGCAGAAAATATGCTTGATTTAGAATTATCCGATGATGCATTTAGAGAATATATTAAACACAAGCCAGAAAAGAAAAAGAATTTTGCAACAGCATTTGATAATATATTTGATAATGATAATTGGGGTAATAAGAATTTTGCAGTTAATCAAAATGACCAGGAACTAGATTCAGACTCAGATGATTCACATGCAGAAATAAATAGAAAAAGAAACTTGTTTATTGGAATGTAAAAATTATGAACCTAATAATAATGGGACTGTTAAAATTAAAAATATAACCACTGATGGTATTCCAAATGTGCATAATATATATGTTATTCCAAGAGTAGAAATAATTAGAATTACAGATTTAGTAGTATCTTTATTAACATCTATATTTTTATTAAGTTCAGACTGAACTATTTTTTTAATTTTTTCATCTAAAGATTTTTCAAATTCACTATAAACTATTTTAACTTGTTTATCAGCTAAATTATTTTGTATTTTTGGATCATTATGGATCCATTTAATCTGTTGAAATCTAACTGGATTGTAACTAATTTGTTGATTAATATTTATTAAAGGTAAAGTTTTAATAAATAAATTTTTATGTTTAGGAACTAATCTTAGGAACATTTGATAGATTAAAATATAGTAATTATATTTTAATTAAATAAATATTATATTTTTCAATATTTTTAAACTTTAGCTGATCTCTTTGGTATAGCAGTCACATAATATCTATTTACATCAAAACCTGGTTGTTTAGAATAATAAATACTAAAATTGTTTAACTCTTGATACATATGATTAATTACAAAATTAACTGTATCCAAACAAATTCTTAAATCATTTGAGACTGACTCATCCTTTTTTTCATCTAAAACTGCAATTAAACAAGTTAAATCACTAACCAGTTTATTATGTACATAATGATCTCCATTGCATTTGGCATGAGAACATGTTCCTGGTTTAGTTATATGGGAGTACAAAGCATCACACTCATCCTTTTTATTACAAAATTTATATGAACTTCTATATATCTTATCTGTTTTAAACAGTTGGATAAAAGTTGATGTCTTAGAAATAATATGTTTGGATGTTTCAAGTAACCAATTTAATCCAGGTCTAAATTTTGACCATACAATATCTTCTGATTTTGATGATCTAAATGTCTTGAGAAGATATCCTGCTACACTATTTTGTTTGGCAATTATATGTAGTATATTATCTGATTTATAATCTCCAGCTAAAATTCCATTTACAATATCTTCCATACTTGATCCCATGTTATTATCCTGTCTTTTAGTCTCTTTTTTAACATAATCCCTCTTAGGAACATAGTTTTTGAGATCTTGATTTTCGACAAGAATAATGTCAAGATTATAAGAATCGTTTAAATTAGCCCAAATCTTATTCTCCTCCATGATTATACTAATATATAAAACTTATATTTAAATAGAAAAAAATTCAATTATTTTAAATATAGCCCAAATATAACTATATGGATATTATTAACCAAATACTTGCCCAACCCCAAATATCTGATTCTTTAACAGACTACACACATGTCCAATTTAATGAACTTAGTACTATTCCATTAGGTTCTCATATTAAATTTATTGATAGAAATGAAAATGTTAAATCTGGTGGGTTTTTAATTAAATATTCCGAAAAACCCGATAGAACAAAAACATATATTATACTCAAATCAAATCTTATGTATAAAATATATCCATACTATTTTTGGATATTTTATAAAAAACCTACACATGAACCCAATCTTATTAAAACAATTAAAAACTCTAACCTCGGACATTTACTTGAACCTAATCCTGGCTTAAACTCTAACTCTGATTATAAATTTGACTCTGATCCCAATACAACAATAATGAATATAGTTATAAAAGAAAAAGCTAAACCAGAACCTAAAACTAAATCTGAACCTAAAACCAAATCTGAACCTAAACCTAAACCAGAATCTAAAACCAAATCTGAATCTAAAACAAAATCAAGTTCTAAACGTGATGTATTTAAGGCTTTGCTTGAATCATTAGACAAACCCATATAAAAAAATGTTTATATATATTAGTAATTAAATAATTTAATGCAAAAAATATCAAAAGATGGATATACTAGACCCAAACATACTATTCAAGATAAAATGACTGAAGAAGAGATTGAAGAAAAGTTAGCAGATTATTTAGAAGTTGAAGATATAACTAAGGTACCAATTGGCACACATATAAGATATTATACTTTAGTACCTGATAAAGATAGTGGTGAGATAAAAAAAGCATTTAGATTAGGTGGTCAATTACATAATAAAGATAATGCAGACAAATATATTATTTTATCAAATGGTAAAATTACATGGACAGTGCAAATGGATACATCTATTCTATATAGAAAAATGACTATTGATGAGATAAAAGATGATTATGAAAATATAATTAAAGAGTTAGAGGATGAAGTGACTCAGTTAAAAAAAGACAATAAAAAGTTATTAAAAAAAATATTAGAACTTGAAAAAAATAAAAAAAATAATATATAAGAATATTATATAAATGTCATCAGCAAATATTAATTCTGTAGCCGCAAATTGCATGAAATTTAACTCTAGTTTTTTAGTTTATATTGGATTTTTCGTTCTTCTTGTTATTGGTTACATGTGGGGCAAAAGAAATGGTACCAGAGAAGAAAGAATTAGAGATTCTAAATCCGATGCTAAAAAAGCAGCTAAATCTGAACCTCAACCAGTAGTTTCTGAAGAAGCTGATTCTGAACCTGTCAAGACAAAACCTAAAGTAGCTAAAGGAGGAAAAGCTGGTAAAGGTGCTAAGGGATCCAAGGGAGGTAAAGCAAGTAAAGGTGCCAAGGGAGGAAAAGCAGGTAAAGGTGCTAAAAAATCAAAAAGAAAAAATAGTGAAGAAAGCGAATAAATAAATCTACTATCTTTTAATTAAAGCTACTAGCTATTAAAGCTATTTAAAAATAAAGTTAATAATTATAATTAATTATTAAGTTAATGGTAAAACATTTAAAATTAGCAATTTGTGGAAGTGTTGATTCTGGTAAAAGTTCACTAATTGGTGTTCTCACATCTGGTAAATTAGATGATGGTAGAGGCTTGGCTAGATCAAATATTTTAAGAACAAAACATGAAAAAGAATCTGGAAGAACTTCTAATATATCTTTTAATTATATAAAATATAATTCACGAGATGTTACTTTAATTGATCTTGCAGGACACGAGAAGTATTTAAAAACTACTTTATATGGAATTACTGGATTATTTATTGATTATGGAATTGTAGTCATAGGATCAAATATGGGTGTGAGTAAAATGACTAAAGAGCATTTGGGTATATTACTTTACTTAAAAGTACCAATTATGGTAATACTAACAAAAGAAGATATTTGTCCTCCAGATGTTTATGAAAATACTCGTCAACGTTTAAAAAAGTTACTTAAGTTACCACTTTTTGGGAAGTCTCCTTTATTTCTTGATACAGATGAAGATTTTACACAATTTGAAAAGCTTTGTTCTACTCCTGAAAATATTAACTCGCTTATTCCTATTATTACAACATCTTGTAAAACTGGTAAAAATATTGATCAACTCAATAATTTACTTCAAATTTTACCAAATGTTGAACAAAAAGCAGTACCTGGAAGTATTTTAACTACACCAAGTCAAACTATATCAAATCCTAAAAATAATTTATCAACTCCTTCAAGTTATGTAGAAGCTGTTTATAATGTAAAGGGTGTTGGAACAGTAATTACAGGGACACATATTGGTAATGAGCCAATGATTGTAGGACAAAATTTATTTCTTGGCCCTTTTGGTACTACTAGCCCCTATTTTGTCCCAGTTAAGATTAGATCTATGCATGATAATTATAGAAATCTAACAAATCAAACTAATCCTGGAGAGAACTATTGTGCTTCTATTAAATTTCTTAAAGAACAATTCGAAAAAAATCAGCTAAGAAAAGGATTAGTTTTAACAACAAATCAATCTATTGTATCAAATGTATCTTTAAAATTTAAAGCCAAGATTAAAATTTTAAATTATAAAACAACTATTAAAGCAGGTTATACTCCTGTAGTTCATTGTAGAACTATTAGACAAGCAGCAAAAATAATTCAAATTCTAAATACTAATTCTACTGTTAGAGGTGGTGATGAAACTGAAGTTATTTTTGAATTTATCTATTATCCCGAATATATAGAAGTTGGTGCACCTATATTTTTTAGAGATGGAACAACTAAAGGTGTTGGTGAAATACTTGGACTTGCACCTGTCCAACTTGAACAAGAAGCAATTTAATGCTTTTTATCTTTATTATTATCTTCTTTTAAATGTGAGAAATAATATCCAATTAATAGTATATAAGCAAATAATTTAATCCAGCTGATAAAAGATTTTTCTGACTCTTTTATTATTTCAAATCCTTCATGAAAATAAATAAATAATGCAAGCAAGTAACCAAAAATATTTAATGAAGATTTTTTAGATAATAATCCATGATATGCAACAATTCCCAAACTTAAAGCTAAATTTGGCTCAAGGATTGGACACCAAAATGTATTAATCAAATATATACCAGCAATTATCATATGTGGGATTGACCAAGAATAATCTTTAACAAATTTAATATCATGCGCAAGGGCATTATAAGCAATACCAAGCAAAATAACTAAAAATAGTTTAGATGGATTAGATGAATTAACTGTATTACCCTTAGATTCAAATAGCTGTGCAACCACAACTATACCCATTAAAAAATTACCTATTATACCAGCATTTTTCATTAATTAATATATATTAAGATAAATTATATAATCTAAAAAATTGATTAATTAATTTATTGTAAATATTATATAAAGAAAAATTATATATACTATATTATAAATGGATTTGAATTGGATTAATATGCTTGACGAGTTAAACCTTAAAAAAGGCCTTTCTGTCTCTTCTTTAGTTACCTTTGCTATCCCAGCCAATTACTGTTTTTAGCCAATTTATAGACAAGGAGATTTCAACTGCACGAAATATTAAATGTCGTGTTAATCGTCATAATGTGCTAACAGTTCTAGGCAAAATTTCTGAAAATTATGTACCAAATAGTTTAGGTGTATTTATTTTTGCAGGAATAGATGAATACGGTGAATTTATATACAAGACAATTAACCCAATAATTAAGTGTGATATTTTTGTCTACAACTGTTCAAATAAATTTGATACATCATTTGTTTCAAAATATATGTTAGAAATAGATGGTTCAATTATATTTGCAAGTGGAGATGAAACAATAATTTATTCATTTGACAAACAATTAGGTACATTTAAAAAAATAAAACAAATAAATGGAAATTTAGTTAAAAGACATAAAAAAGGAGGACAAAGTGCATTAAGATTTTCAAGATTAGCGGAAGAATCAAGACAAACATATACAACTCATGTGATTGACTACGTAAATACATTGGACAGCCCAAATATTTATATATTTGGTTCTCAAGAAATAGTTCAAATGATAGTTGAAAAGAAATCTTCTAAAAACTCTATAATAAATGGTGGACATATTGAATTTGATAGCAACACAATTAAAGATACAAAAAGATGGATTGGATTGTTAAGCAACAAATCTAATTTAAATTTATTTGATTCTAAATATGAACAAATTATTAATCTACTAGCAACAAACCCAGATGGTTTAGATTTTGATCCAGCAAATAAAGATCAAATGGAATGGTTTGTAGAGTTAAAAACTAATAGTTTAACACAACTTCATCCCAAACAAATCTCATGGCCAGAAAAATCTTCTAAATACTGGCTTAGATTTAATGGATTTGAATATATAGGTGTAAAGTACTTTACTAGTAAATGCGAGCATTTCTATTAAGCAGCATTAAGGTATTTTATTTATTAAGCATTAAAAATTGATTTATTAATTAATTGACAAATTAATTAATAATACACAAATATATTAAATGAGAAGAACTTTAGTTATTCACGATCCATCAGGTTTAGGTCAAGGTATTACATCAGATGTTGCTACTGGTCAGATTATAAAATCAAATCCAGTTGTTTCACCTCATAACTTCCTTAAACAAATTATTCCTGTTAATTGTAAATTTCAAATTATTCTTGGAGGACAAATTTTATATAGTTTAAATGGAGATTCTGCAAAGATTAATACTTTAAATCTAAACATACCTCTTCAATTAATTAAATATCATGGTATAATTATTAACTATGAACCTATTGATGAGACAAAAGATTTTGATATTTTATGTGTGTATGGACAAGAGTCAAATGATAGTAATTTTTATGTTGAAGATATTAAAATATTAGTAATTGAAGGAATGGTTGGATTTTCTAAACCATTTAATTAAATTATTACTTGCAATTATCATGGTCAGATCTCATAGTATTTCTTTCTTGAATAACTGCATCCATTACTTTATTTGGAGTACCTAATGATTTCATTAACTCATTAAGTGCATTTGTGTCTTTGGGAAAACATAAACCTCCATATGATAGTTGTCCATCTGGTCCAGGTACAGTAGTATGCATAGGATTAATCCAATTGTTTGACAACATCAAATCTCTAACTTGGGAATAATCTATTCCTAATTTCTCACATAATAAATACAACTCATTAAAAAATTGGATTTTTACTGAATAAAAACAGTTACAAAATAATTTCATTGATTCAGATTCACCTGATTTGCATTGCGAAATTTTAGCTTGAGGATAGAGTTTAGAATAAAATTCAACTAATTGGGTATATTGGTCATCAGTAACTAATGATCCACGACCTAAAACTATATGAGTTTGATTATGAAAATCCTCAAAAGCAGTTCTTGCAGTTAAAAATTCAGGGTTATGGATATAGTGTAGATGCCAAGATTTTTCTAAAAATTCTATTGTTCCAATTTCAATAGTTGATTTAATAACTACTAACCCTTTATATCCAATTTTATTTAATTCTTCACAAGTCTCGTAAATAGCAGTCTTATCATAAGATTGTGTAACAGAATTATATGGTGTTGGTAAGCATAAAAATAATATTTTGGCTTGAACTACTTGTTCAAAAGTTCCAATTCCACCATTTTTAAATTTATCATAACCAATAGGGTTAACTCCAAGCAATCCAAAAGATTTTTCCATAGCAGATCCGACAAAGCCTAATCCAACAATTCCAACTTGTAAATTCATTTATACTATATTATATATCTATATATTTATTGGGTATAAATTTTTTCAGGTCGTTTTAATACATATTATAAATTTCTTAATATATATTAAACTAAAATGACGTGTGGAATAATAATTTATGTGGAAAATAAAAATCTTGTAATTAAACAGATTAATAGTATTCTTAAAGACAAAATTGCAAATATATCTTTTATAATTTTACTTGATTCTTATGAGTACTTACATTATTTTTCAAACTATGGAACAGTTATTATTTGTGGGGATGAAAAATTTATGTCTAAAAAAATTCAACTTGCATATAATTATATTAAAACAAATAATCATAAATATAATTTTGTTCTTGAATTAAATACTAATTTTATTATTAGATCTTCTTATATTAAAAACTGTATTGATGCATTTGAAACCAGTGATTATGATATTATTGGGAGTAAAAACTTTATTCAATATAATTCCCAAACTCGAGATTTAATTATAAACTACTCTAAAATATCAGAAACTAATACTAGTATATTTTGTAGATGTTTTACAAATAAATTTTTAGAATTAATTGATTATAAAATTTTTGATTTTCAAAAAAATGAAAATATTTATGAGTTATCAAACACTTATTGTATTTTACAATCTGCAAAAATTTTACATTTAATTAATTCTTTTGTTTATAAAATTTCTACATCAGACATAATAAATCCAAATTTATATACAAGTAAAATATACTCTAATCAAATACTTAATATAATTGAACAAATAATATTTGATAATACTAATTTATTCTTTAATAACAAAGAAATCAAACAAGTTTATGTCTCTAAAGATTTAGAATTCTTTAAACCTAAAATTAAAAAAATATATAATTTAACAGACATTAAAAAGAAAACTGAACCTGCTCTTTTCTTTGGTATGTATAGTATAGCAGACTTTTCTGAACTTATTTCTCATCAAGGTGTTAAATATATTATTTGGGGTGGTTCTGATGCAGATTCAAGACTACCCAATGCAAAAAATATTATTGAAAAAATAAAAGGATTAAAGGGAATTAATCATTTTGCAATTTCTCAATCAGTCTATTCAAGACTCGAGTCTCTAGGTATAAAATCTACTTTAATTTCCTTTTCATTAGTTAATAAAAGTATTTTTAACTCTTCAGCAATTGATTATAGTATAACCCAACCAAAAAAAATATATATTTATAATGGGAAAAAAACATCAAATCCAATTATTTATAATCAAAATCTTGTTGATTTAATTGTTGAGAAACTATCAGATAAATATGAATTTATTTTAAGTTCAGAAATTGATATTCCTAATGAACAAATGACTCAATTATATACCCAATGCTTTATGGGTATTCGTTTGTGTGAAAATGATGGAAATGCTAATACAGTACAAGAAATGGGTTTGTTAGGTCTTCCTGTCTTACATAATAGTACATTACCAAATTCTGTTCCTTGGACTTGGAATGAAACTAATACAGAAGATTCATTAAATTTAATTGCAGAGAAAATAGATTATATTTATAATAACTTTTGGAAATTAAGAGATGTAATTAGTGATTCTGTAGAAAAATGTTTATCACAAGATAAAAGAGAGAATATTTGTATATTTGTTCCAATGTGGTATAGACATGCAACTACTGAAAAAAATATTCATTTGCTAACTAATCAAATATATCCTAAAACTAAAATTATCCTTATTTATTCAAATCAAGAAGATAAAGAATTTGCTCTAAACCTTGAATCACGAATGCCTAATTTATACCCTATTGAAGTTGTTAATAGACCTCTATCTAAAAAATTTCAATTTGGAGCCGAATTCAGTAAAATATTTTATCCCAAAGGTATTGTAATTAATGGATCAGATGATTTTTTATCTCTTAACTATTCCAAATGTGTTTATGAAACTTTTTCATCTGGTACTTGTAATTATCTTGGATGCAATTTTTGGTATGTTGGGGATTTAGCATCTATGTTACTTTATAAATTTAAATATAATGATCCTAAAAGAGTTGTTGGTTGTGGTAGAGCATTTAAACATGATCTACTCGATAGCCTTAATTGGCAAGTATTCCCTTTAGATCGTAATTCTGGTATTGATGGGGCTTCTAAAGAAATGATTAAACCATTAGCAATTTTTAAAGCTCTTGATTTGCCCAAATGTTTTACTTTTAGCTTTAAAGAAAAAACTGATATGATAACACCAATGAATAATTTACTTAAATCAGAACACAATTCACATGAAATTATTTCAGATCCAGGATTACTAAAAATTATGTATTCAACTAATTTATATGAACTTGAAACAACTTTTAAATTTCAAGAAACATCAATATCAATAAATTTGTATTTGTTTGTTACCTTACTTGATGAAGGTTTAAAAAGATCAAATCCTGTTATGTTAAATTCCTATTATATGGAAAAGGTTTTAGGACCCTATTTTGATATTATTGATATTAGAAATTTAGAGTCTATTAAAATGTTTAACTATAAACTAATTTTTATTGATGGGATTGCATTAAACACTAGAACAACCAAGTTAGACAAATCTACTTTGTATTCACTTCTTAATAAAATTAAAAATATACCTAAAGTACTTTTAGCTCATGATATTCATGATTATTCATTTGATTTTGATCTTGCTTGTCAACCACCTAAGGAAATGTTAACACGAGAACTTGTACCAGTTCAAGAGTTCACACCACAAAAAACTAACTTCAAACAATTTCTTAAACAAAATAATATACAAAATATTATTACTGTTTGTGATTGTGAAGAATTTGATCTTATGTTTAAATACTATTCTGACCAAGTTAAAAAGTTTTTCATTCTATCCCATCATATCCCTCAAGAAATATTCTATTCTAGAGGTTTAGAAAAAAAATATGATATTTTAATCTATGGATGGTCTAATTCTGATATTGTGTATCCATTTAGAACTAGACTAAAAAAATTATTAGTAGAATCAAAAAGATTTAAAGTTCATGTGGTTGAAAGAAGTTCTGATATAAAAAAAATGCCAATTGAAAATGAATTAGCAGAACTTATTTCACAAAGTTGGATTTGTGTAACTTGTATATCAAATTTTTCATATCTTGTAAGAAAATATTTTGAAATTGCTGCTTGTGGTTCTATACCTTGTGGTAATATAAATGCACAAGGCAAATCTATTTTTGGTAATAATATTATTGAACTTGATTCTAATATGTCAGACTATGAAATTTTAAGAATTATTGAATATTATTTATCTAATCCTGAACTACTTATCTATATGTCAAATCAAATTAAATTAATTGCTTCCACTTATAATTATAATATGTTTATTAAAAAAATGCTTGAAATAAAAGATGATGTTATTAATAGTCTTGAATCAAATTTTGAATATTTAAGTACTAAAAAATCACTTAATTTAATTGAGCCAGCTCAAAAAATACATAAAATTCTGAAATGTACAAAGTTAAACAACTGGGTTCCAAATCAAAAAGTTACTATTGAAAAAAATAACTTATCTTGGACTGTAACATTAGCTCAAAGCAAATCTACCCCAGGAATCAAACAGGTTTTAACTATAGAACCTGGCAATTATTTGCTATCATTTGGATTTTCTTCTAATAATAACTTAACCCCTAGTATATTTTGTTTTACTAATAAATCTGGAGCAAGTTCTCAACAACAAATCACAGTAAATGAAGAGTTTGTTAATAATTTAGTTTGTGGATATTTTGAAATTAAAGCCACAGAATTATATACTATTTATATTCTAATAACAAATCCTCAAGAAAATAGTTCTTTCCAAGTTACAAATATTAACTTGAAACAAATAGATTTAGTCACACTAACAAATAAAATTGATTATTGTCAAATTCCACATATAAATATCCCATTTAATAAAAAAATAGCATTTGGATCTATTTCTTGTGTTGGTGAACTTGTTAAACTACATTCAACATTTGGCGGAACTCTTATTTCTAAAGACCAAATACTTAAAAAAACATGGGTTAAAGATAACACTATTGCTGGATGTGAATCATTAGTTCTACTTGGGCTATATTCACCCCATCATTGGGAAAAAATATATAAACCTCTTTTTGATAAATTTAAACAAGTTATGATTATTTTTACTGGTACTGATATTTTACAACTAGATAATACTAAAATATCTAAAGAACTTAAACAACTCATTTGTTCAGAACTTTCAAATAGCAAATTTATATTAGGGGCTCTTAATCGTAGAAATCAAATAGAAATTAAAAAATCTCATGGACTTGAATCTCAAATTATATCTTTGCCTGTTGGGCTTGGTATTTTACCTAAATATGGACTTGGTACAGAACTTGATTCTGAAGAAAACCAACCAAGTAAATCAATTGGATGTTATATGGGAGATAATTTAGAATGGTATTGTCATTCTGTACTTGTACAAGTTGCACGTTTACTTCCTGATTATACTTTTTATTTTTATAAATATGGGGGTTTTGAAGAAAGTTTTGGATCCAAACCAGAAAATTTTTCATCAAATATTATTTATTTAAATCAAAGTGTTAGTGATTTTAAAGAGTTTATGAAAGATAAATTTTGTTCACTTAGAATTACTTTGCATGATGGTGAACCAATGACTGGAATAGAAACCATGATTCTTGGTAAACCATTTATTTTTAATCATCAAATGGAACACTCAATTCAAACTACAAATAATCCAACTAATATAACTTGGGTTATTCAACAAACTTATAATCAAGTAATGTCCAAACAATATGATAATTTAACTCCTGGAAAATATTATCTTGAAAGAAACTCTAACAAAGTTTTTGAAAAGAATTTAATTGGATGGTTTGGATTAAGTTCATATAACCAAATAACCGAATTAATCCAACAAAACCAAGTTCTACAAATACCAATTAAATCTGTTTGTTTATCTGAACATTATTTTTCTTGGACTACAAATTTAATTCCTGGAATTTACATTCTTAAATTTATTGGTTCAAGTATAGGTTATGGATCTCTACATATTAATCCAAATACTAATCTTAAAATAACAAATGCCAAATATAGCAAAATAAACAAATTTGAAACTTTAAGTTGGATAGAATTTAAAGTAATAAATGAATGTAGTTGTATATATGGAATTAAATTATTTTATCCACAAATTAATGAAACACTTAATATAACTAGTTTGTCAATCCTATCTTCTTAAAAAAATTATAAATTATCAAATAAGAGTTTATATCATATAATATAGATCCTGTGAATGTAATTGATCCAACTGATAAAATTTTAATTGGTAAATCATCAACATAAACTATATCAGATAATCCATCTGGATTTGATGCTATAACATATTTTGCATTGGCAAGTATATTTGATTTATCTACTTCCCAACCCGAAGCCCCAGAATTAATTAAATCAGAGTTACGATTAATCCAACATATTTCAAGACCTGATTTTACTCCTTGAATTCCAGAAAAGATTGGTGAATTAGGATTTTTAATTATAAAAGGATGATTAAATTTTCCTTTTAATCTTGAATATGTATGTTCATAATAAATTTTTAACATATCTTCTATCATTAACATATTTGGTTTTGTTTTAAAATAACCTGATCTTGATAATTTAATATATAATCCTCCTGGTGTACCATCAAGCAAATGAGTTGATCCATCTTTTCTTACCTCCATTATTCTATCTTGCATATTTATTACTACTTTCCAATACATTGCATTCCCTCCCAAATACATTAAATTTGTTTTCATATTTGAATATATTAAATTATAATTACGAATCATTAGCTCTGTCCAATACTCTGGATGTACTTGAATTGCAAATAATTTAACTGATGAATATTTTACTATATCAACTGCTGATGCTTTATGTAAATCCATATCACATATTACACTAAACTTTATTCCTAACTGTTTTAAATATAATATTAAATAAAGCTCTGAATACATCAAATGCGATAAATATTGAGTTGTATTTATATCATTTCGCATATAATTTGTTATTTCTGAATGTAATCTTAAATCTGGTCTATTAAATGATAATCTATTTGCAACAAATGTAGATGTATCTTTTGTTTTATATTTAAGATTTTGTGAATAAGTTGGACTAGGAACCCAACTATATGCGGACATTGAACCTTCAGGTCCAGCCCATGCGTTATAAGCATTCCATGTGTTTGAGTTTGCTAAAAGTAGTACTGAGTTGTCCTCAGGGGTTCTAGATTTGACTATAATAGGAAGATAAAAAAAAGACCCATAATTAACTTTAATAAAATAATATCCAGATTCTAAAGTTTGGGGAAGAACAAATGATGAGGAAACTTTCCATTTACATCCTCGAGCAAATGAATCTTTAATAAATTCTTGATCAATACAAGTATCTTCATTGTATTGATGTATAAGTTTTTTATTAATATCAAATAACTGTATTGTTGAATTCATTAATCCACGGGATACCACATTAAAAATATAAAAATTCATTAAATTAAAATAATCACCAGGAACAAATTTTCCTCTACAAAGAAAAAATATTTTTAGCTGTGTTACATCTTTAGGTAGCTGTAAAGTTACATAGTCTGCTCCTGTTTCTAACACATTAGACAAAAAATCAACTCCATATATCTTTTTTCCTGAAATATCAACAATATGAGGATTTATTATAAATTCAGAGCTTGATGTTGATATATCCCAAAATATTTTTACAATTGATGAATCTATTTTTTGTGTAATAACTAGTCCAGGAGTAGATCCTGACTGATTAATTGTACATTTGAGAGTTAAATCTCCTTGAGTATTAGTTGATTGTAGTTTAACATTTTGATTTGCTTTAAATTGTTGAATAGTTTCAGAAAAACCAAACTTTGCTGGAGAATTAATAAATAGATTTACTTGATCTCCTGGAAAGTAAGATGTTGAATCAGCATATGCGAGCAAAGAATTCATATTATATATATTATATGAATATTTTAAATATAAAATAATCTTAAATTTTTACAAACCCTTGCACTGCAATTAAGGACTAATACCTCCTCCATGAGTATAAACTATATTTGGTAGTCTATCCCCATAGTATATCTTGGAATTTGATGATATAGCCTTCATCTTCTCCAATTCTGTATATCCAGGTATTTGATACATAGAAGCTAGTGCATCTGCTTCCATTCTAATCTTTTCAGCATTTGCTCTTGCTGCATCAACAATAATCTGATTCTCAATTGTCTTCTTTTCTCTCTCGGCCTCAATATTAAGAATCATCTCCTTGTTAGCATTTGCAGCTTTTTGAAGTTTAATTTCCAAGTCCTTTTGAGAAATAAATTGCTCATTCTCTTTCTCAAGCTTGGTTCTCTTCATAACCTCTTCTGCAAGAATTTTGTTTGCCTTCTCGGATGCCAATGCTAAACGTTTGTCCTTAATTTCTTTTGGAACAATCACTCCACTAATTCTAACCCAATCAACTGTAATACCAGTTGCAATACGATTATTTTGTTCCTGAATTTCGGTGCGAATAAGATCATCCAACTTATGAAAGTCGGTAATTTCGATCTCATCAACTGTACGTTCCGCACATAGTTCTCTTAGCTTTTGAGAAACTGGATTCGTTACAAGGATTTTGTCATAGCTATCTGTTCCATAAGCTCGAGTTGTGTTAATGATATAGTTGGGATCAATTCGATTGGAAATAATCACCTTGTCTATCATAATGTCCACACCTTCCTTGGACACACACTTTAAATTATTTAACTCGTCAAAGTCTTGAATATACTTGACAAGATCAATCTGTGAGTAAATAGGAAAATGGATTGTTGCATGACGAATAAGATTGGGTTGAATTTGACCCAAGACCTTATATACTCCAACATATCCCTCGGGAATAGTAACAAACAGCCCGTTTGTTTGTTTTGGAAGGGTCACAATAACCAGTCCAAAGGCAAAAATTGACAGATAAAATACAAATTCTTTATACTGTTAACATATGAGGTTATCTTGTATTTGATAACCTCGTATAAATTAATAAATTACATATATACAAATTTATTTTCAATTTTTTGTAGTAAGTTTATATTGTAATATTTATTGTTATTTTAGGTAGTCTGCTAACTAGGGTTACTTCCAAATCTGTAATAATTGAATCCCCACCTTGTACTATTTTATCACCTAACAAATAAAGCTTAAATTGCTCTATTGGAACATCAGGAATATCTGGTATTTTAATTAAATATGTATGGGTTTGAGTTTGCAAATCTATCTTTTTATACATTAAATTTGTTGTCATATTTCTCCAATATAACACATTGTTGCCCATATCTCTAATATATGGAATTATATTAACTGATCCATTTAATTTATATTGAATTAGCAAGTACTTGGTAGAAGCATCTATTTCTAATGGTTGGGTATAGATTAGTCCATGGGATGAAGTAGTAGTTCCCCAAGTTACTTTAAGAGTATTATTAGTTCGTTCTAAAATATCATTTGAGATTGTACTATTTAAATTAAATTTTGTTATATCATATGGAACAGGTGTGTTAAACTCCTGAATATTTCTAATAAATATATTTATTTGCTGTTCTGATATAATAAATTTTCCACCAATCAAATCAAAAATATTTATATGTTCACTTAAAATTCCTGACATGAGATTTATATATTAATATAGATAAATATTTTTTATTACAAGTGGATTAAAATAAAGTTCTATTACCTAATTCATCAATTGTTCCTATTTGTCGAGCTGGATTTCCAACCATTATAGCATAAGCAGGTACATCTTTAGTTACTACTGACCCAGCTCCTATTAGCGCATGAGGTCCAATTGTTACTCCACAAACTATAGTTGCATTTGCTCCTATAGTTGCTCCTGTTTGAATTAATGTGTCAACCCAATGTCCTCCCTTTGGAGCTCCACATCTAGGATTCTTATCATTGGTTAACACACAACTAGGACCTAAAAACACATTAGACTCGCAAGTAATTCCCTGGTATAATGAAACATTATTTTGTACTTTACATCCTGAACCTAGTTTACCTGCAATATAACAGTTTTGACCAATATTACATCCTGAACCTATTTGAGCTGATGAAGTAATATGTGACCAATGCCATATTTTTGCACCTGAATCTATTTGAGCCCCTTGATCTACTATAGATGATTCATGAGCAAAGTAATCTAATTTAGGTTTTGCATTTGGTTTAGATCCATTTAATGCATCTGTGCACATTTGCAAAACTTTAAGTACTCGGACACCTTCTTCTCCTGATGTAATAGGTGTTTCTCTTGTCTCACAACAATGAATAAAATGTTCACATTCTCTAACCAGTGGAGATTTGGACAAATCTAATGGTATTACTTCCCCTTCTGTTTTATTTGCTATAGGTACAGGATTTGATGAACCTGACCAATTGATATAATTTGAGAATAACTTCAATTTGTTAATTGGTTCCATATCATCAAAGACTAACATACCTTTTTCTCCAATAATTGTTAGTTTTTGCTCTTTAAAAGGGTGTAGCCACGAGAGATTCATATTAATATATGTCTGGTCAATCTGAAACACTGTATTGGTAGTGTCATATATACCCTTAGTTAAATTTGAACTACCAAAACTATATACTTTTTCTGGTAACTTGTTTCCACACAAAGATAAAATAACTGAAATATCATGACATCCAAAAGATAATGTAACACTTTCATGTGTTCTAAAAATACCTAAATTAAATCTATTTGACACTATATTAAGGATTTTTCCGATTTTACCAGATTGAACAATTTCTTTAATTTTTTCAACAGCAAAATTATAATGAAGTAAATGTCCAACCATTAAAATTAAGTTCTTTGCTTTAGCTAAATCAACTAATTCTTGAGCTTCGCCAACATTCAAAGTAATAGGTTTTTCAACATAAACATCTTTTCCAGCTTCTAAAGCTTGCTTTGCAAACGAATAATGCATTTCTGCAGGAAGTGCAATCATAACTGCAGTAACCTCTGGATTGGCAAGAACTGAATCAAAACTAGTTGTTACCTGAATTCCAGGATATTCAGTTTGAAATTTATTTAAAGCTTCTTGATTAATATCACATACTGTTATTTTAAGACCTTGAATTGAATATAAAGATCGTAAGATGTTCTTTCCCCAATAACCAGATCCAAGTAAAACCACAGATTTATTAAAAGTTTTTTGTTCCATTTATTATAATATAATTTATATTGTTTTGTTTAAATCTGTTTATCTTGAATAACTACGGCTTCTTTTTAATTCCCACAAACCATAATTATAACTTGTTAGACTAATTTTAAATTCTTTATTTAATAAAAAACTATTGTCCAATTTTAATTCAAAAGTACTGATTAATTTATTTGATTGTGATGATACATTTGGTAGATTATTGTAATCATCTAATAATTTTTTTAATTCATTAATATTTGTATAATCAATATTTTGATCAATTAAATCATTTATAGATGAATTTATTGGATGAATATTAAAATTAGATAAAATGTTTGATTTTTTAATATATTCATTTGCATTTATAAAATATTTATTTGTTTTATATTTATAAATTACTAATTCTGAATATGTTGTTAAATGAACTTGTGGAAACTCATATTCATCTTCTTGATAAAATTTAATATTAATTATTGGACTAGAAAATGACCAATCAAATTTATCTTTATTAATAAAAATATTTGCCTCTAAAATTTCTTTAATTCCATTAATAAAACTATCTATTTGATCATTTGAATTAAAATTAACAAAACATAAATTATAATTTTCCATATAATTCTAATTTAATGTTTATTTTTTTAAGTCTGAAATTAAAAATATATAAAATCATTTAATTATAAATAAACACAATGGAAAGTATTAAATTCCCTATTCAAATGTATGATCCTACCAGAGATTTTAAAGCCCACGAGTCTGATTATAGAGCTGCAATTGATTCGGTGTTAACTGTGGGTAACTTTATTGGAGGAAAACAAGTTGGAGAACTTGAAAAGCAACTTGGACTATATACTGGCGCACCCCATGTTATTACTTGTGCTAACGGCACAGATGCTATTTTTATTGCGTTACTAGGTCTAGGTATTGGTCCTGGAGATGAAGTTTTAACTGTTGCTCACACTTGGATATCATCTGCCGAAACTATTGCAATGACTGGAGCTAGTCCTATTTGGGTTGATATTGATCCCACAACATTTTGTATGGATTGGACAAAGATTGAAAGTAAGATCACTTCAAAAACCAAAGCAATTCTCCCAGTTAGTTTGTATGGACTAGTTCCTGATTTAGAACAAATTTATTTGATTGCAAAGAAGCACAACTTGGCAGTAATTGAAGATGCAGCACAAAGTTTTGGTGCTAAACGTGATGGTTGGGTTTCATGTTCTTGTACTTGGTCTGATATTGCAACAACTTCTTTTTTCCCAACAAAACCTTTAGGATGTTATGGAGATGGAGGAGCTGTGTTTGTTAAGGATGGAGAACTAGCAAAAAAAATTCGTGCAATTAAATCACATGGAGGTTTAGAAAGATTTGTTCATAAATATATTGGAATGAATTCTCGTCTAGACACAATTCAAGCAGCAGTCCTCAAAGTCAAGATGAATTATTTAGATCAAGTTCTAGATGCAAGAAGAGCTTGTGCTCAATACTATTCTCAAGAACTTGAAGGGCTAGGTTTAGAACTACCACAAGTTCCTAATAGCTGTTCCCATGTGTGGGCCCAGTATAGCATTTTAGCTAAAGATAAATCTCAAAGGGATGCGATAGTTGCAGAACTAAAGGCTTCAGGAGTTAATGTTGCTATATTTTACCCAGTACCTTTATCATCACAAGAATGTTTTTCTGGAATTGTTTCAACAGGCTTAGATTTTACAACCAGTGTATGTGATAGAATTTTCAATCTGCCTTGTTATGGCGAGATCAACATAGATGAACAGAATTATGTGATAAAAATAATAAAAACTTTAGTATAGAAAATAATTTAATTAAAAAAATATTTTCATACACATTTTCTAAAAAAAAAAATGTATATTTATGTTATATATAATGTCAAAAGATAATCTCTATCCTGTTTCTACTGGTGAACAAAATATTAATGTTGTTTGGTACATGGATACCAGTGCTGTTGTTGTTGAAGCATCTGGTAATGTGATTGACAAAAGACTTACCTATGGCTTAACCAAAGATACTGATAATAACTATTGGGTTGATTCAGCTGGTAAAATTTATAAGAATGAAATTTCTGGAAACGATATTTCTGGTTCTCTTTACAAATATAAATTTTATGCAACTAACAGATCTGGAGCTGTCCCTGTTAAAGACCTTTCTGGAAACTTGCTTTCTGTTCCAATTGATAATTTGTTAAACGTTATGTTTCAAGATCAAGCTGGAAACCCTTGGTATACATCTTATACCAACACCATTGATACTGCTTTAAGAACTGCTGCTGATATTTCTTTTAACAGTGTTGTTGGTTCTCTTACTGCACTTCCTTGGATTACTGACTTAAACTTATATAATAAACAATCTAATAGATTACTAATTGATGTAAGTGCTTTTAACTTCAATCCTCCTACTGATGCTTCTGCTAACTTAGATATTAGTTTTAATCTTCAAACCAGACTTAACTTAATTCCTGGTGGATTAGCTAATGCATCTGGTTCTGATGTTTCAAACAATGTTAACATTAAAATTGTTAAAATGGGTGCAGTTAAACCCGATAATCTCATTTTTGCAAGTGCAACAACTATTCAAACCGGCTTTATTGATGTATCTGTTAATGCATTAACTCCTAATGCTAAACTTTTAATTGAATCCGAAGGAGCTTTAATTCAAGAAGATATTTCAAATAATGTTGCTTTGCTTCCCAATCTTTCAATTAAAAATGTAATTCCTTCATCAATTTCTATTCCTGCTGGTGCAAACAATGTTAGAATTCCTTATATTATCCCTGCAAACAAGATTGGTTCTTGGCACTTTACCTTAGCTGTTCAAGATGGTCTTTTTACTTCACACAAAACCGCAGGCTTTAAAATTTCTGTTCACCCTGGATTTGTTGCTCCTATTGTAAGTAATTTTAAAGTAAATGAGGATGTTAAATCTGTTTTATCTGAATTTGACCAAACCTTAAAATTTAGAGTTAATTTAGATGATTCCAATATTACTTCAGATATAAGTAAAAATACTACTCACTCCAACAACAAACTTTTATATAATATCAGAGTTGTACCAAATGTTTCTAATATTGCAGTTAATCTTAATGATATTTCTCTTGGATTATCTATTTATAGATCAGGTACAACAACCAATTTAATTGATAATGTATTAGATATTTGCTCTAATGCCCTTAAATTTACTGATCTTTCTAGTCAATCTGTTTCTCAATTAATTGTAACTGGTTCTGATCTTTCTTTCAACGCAACTACTGGTCTTTGGTTTAAATTAAGAGATATTTCTGACTCTTATGCAATTGATCTTTCTTGGTCAAATGTAAGTAAATTACCTTCAAGAAACTTTAATCTTAACTTTGACTGGCTTAGATACAACTTTGCTAATGATGTATCAAAAAATAACTTGAATATTTCAACTGTTACCAAATCATTTTCCATTGATGCTAAATATTCTTCTAATGTTGTACTTACTCCTAATAAAGCAAATGGAACTGTTAGATTATCCTTAAACGGAAATGCTAACGGTATTGCTCCTACTGATAAATTTAATGTTAAAATTTATACTGATGAAAAATTAACTACTCTTGCAACTACTGCTGATGTAAAATGGTCTGAATCAACCAGATTACTTAATACTCTTGTTTCACAAGATGTAAGTGCTTTTGATTTTAATGTTGTGATTGGTGATAACTTTGTTAGTGATATTTATATCCCCAAACAATTTGGAACTAACAAATTATATTTAGTTGCATACATTTCTGAAAATAGCACAACTGTACATAAATACACAATCTCAAACGTTGCCGATTATATTGCATTAAGTGCTCTTGATCTATCATTTAACTACAACTTAACTACTTTTAGACCTGCTAATACCAATGATATTATGCAAATTCTTGATCATGATCCTTCTGATCCTTCCGAAGATCCAGATAATCCTAGTACTACCACATTGGACTTATCTGGTTATATTGTCCAAAATGCTGATCAACATATTGATCTTTCATTCAGCATTATTAGACCCGCTTGGTGGGATACTGTAAATTCTCCATCTTTAACTATCACATTAATTGATCCTAGTAATATTGTTAAGTTTTTAGACATTTCCGGAACTAAAACCGATATTTCAACCAATGGAACTACCAAATCTTTAACTTTTACTAACATGAGTGACTTGTGTGGAAACTTCTATGTTGATATGTCATTTAACTCTACCAAGATATCAATTGATTCCATCTTCAGTTTGAACTATTTGATTACTGATGCTGATGGTACTATTTATGGTACTTCTAACAAACAAATCTTATTTTACTACAAAGCATCTGAATTAGCAAATAGTAATCTTGGAGGTAATAAAAACACAGTAATCCTTTATACTGATGTCAAACTTGCTCTTGATCAAATACCAACTTTTACTCAAATGAACATTGGTACTCAAGATTCTTTTGGAGCTTATTCTTGGTTAGCAGGAAGTTCAAATAATATGTATTGCTTAGACCTTGCAAGACCTGAATTTATGGGTGAAACTGGACACACTTTAGATTTATCTGGTGTTGCTATTACTGTTGTTGCTGCTGACTATGATGTAAGTCAAACACCAGTAGCCGCATACTTCTCATATGGAAAATCTGGAAGTAAGATTGCTACTGGAACTGTTATCAGTGCTTCTGGTGGTTCACCAGGTTTACAATCAAATAACTGCATTTCTAGATTTGTAAACTTTAACTATTCTTACTTATATGTTAGATCATTCGTTGGAACTGTTGATATCTTTTATAATACTATTAATAGATACAACAAGATTTCATCTGATTCCAATAAAAACAGATTACGTTTAGTATTCTTACCCAGACCTACTCTTTCAATTGATCCTATTACTCCATCATTTGTTCCTATTAACACAACTTCTACCATGCAAGTTACTATTAGAAACAGACAACCCAAGGGTGTTACTCCCAATGCTTGGTTAAGTACTGTAGGATTTAATCCTACTGATGTATCTGGAAATAACTCATTAGCAACCAAAATTAGAAATATTATTAGACTTGGAGCTCCTCAACTTGGATTTGTTACTGCAGCTGGTCTTCCTGATGTCAATGCTAACTTATACTTCACTGCTCAAACCAATGCTACTTCAATTGCATATGATTCTAATGCTAACCCTGTATTTGCTACTATTTCATTCAAGGGTAGAAATATTCCTGGATTAAACTTAACCAACTTGTCAGTAACTGCTGCTACCATTACTTCTAAGATCATAACTGAGAGAGAAGCCGTTCATGCTGTTGTATTTGCTAATTCTTCATTTAGTGAAAATGTATATGCTAACAATGTTAATATCGGAAATCAACTTGTATTTGCTGGTCTTAGATTAATCCAATATGTAGCTCTTGACAACACTTCAACCACTTTCAAACTAATGGATAATGAACTTACTAAGAACTCCGCATATGTTGTTGTTGAAAACAAAGCCTCAGTAGCTAAATTAGTACACAATGGTAATACTACCAATACAATTCCTTCTCTTACAACCGTTGTTTACAGACGTAAAACTAGTAGTGAATTTGAATTACTTTTTACTAAAGCTTAAATTTAAAACATTAAATTAGATTAAATAAATTAATAATACATTTATTTAATTCATTTTATTTAACTGTCTAAAGAACTTGATTTAGTTTGCTTAAGAACAAACTTATTCAACTGTTACAACTTTGGCCAAATTTCTAGGATAGTCTGGATTGGTTCCTAAGGCAATGGCTAGTTCAAATGAGAGTATTTGTAGATATATATTTGCAAGTATACCTCCAAATGTTTTGGAATAATCTGTTATAAGTTCACAGGTATTATCTGAACCTATTAGCACCACATGGGCATCTCGAGCTTTAACTTCTTGGTATGCATTAGTATTTTTGTCATGGTGCTCTGGGTTAGTATCTAAAATAAAGATTGGTAGCCCAGGAGTTATTAAAGCAAATGGTCCATGTTTTAATGCTGATGAACTAAACCCTTCTGCATGGATATATGCAATCTCTTTGAGTTTAAGAGCTGATTCTCTAGCAATTGCTTCGTCTGAACCTTTAGACAAAACAAAACATGAATTTAAACCATTTGATTTTATTGTCTGGGCTAATGGCTTGATTTGTTCCCATTGGGCTAATACATTGTCTATTTGCCAGGATAAATTTCTTAAATCTGATATTATTTTTCTACGTTTTTCCAAACATGTGCCTTTGCACTGTGAAAACCAAATTGCAATCAAAGTTAGTACTACACACTGAGAAGTAAATGACTTGGTTGATGCAACTCCTACCTCTCTTCCTGCATTTAAATAAACCCCACAAGTTGTTTCCCGAGGTATCATTGAATCAACTACATTTACAACCCCAATTGTTATTAATCCATAGTCCTTAGCTATATCCAAACATCTATGCAAGTCTTTGGTCTCACCTGATTGAGATAAAAGTACCAATCCTGTTTTACCACGTTTTGGTATATCCCCTATTGTAAACTCAGCACCATCATATATTCCTACAGTGTCAAAAATATCCAAAGACTTAAATAGTGGGAGTGCCCATAGTCCTGCATTAAACGAAGTCCCACAACCTAATAAAATCAAATGATCTAGTTCTAGAAGTCGTGTTTTAGCTCCATCTAATCCGCCTAATTTAACAGTACAAGATGATTCTATTCTTCCTCCATTATTTAATGCTCGAGTAACTGCATCTGGTTGTTCTCGAATTTCTTTTTCCATCCAGAATCTGTAAGGTTCAGGGGTTAGTTGGATTTCTTGAGCTGACTTTGTTTTAATTCCATACATATGAATATCTTTAGAAAATGACACACTTGCAGTTGTATCATTATATGTAATCTCAATTAAATCATGATTATCTAGAACCACATATTTATTAATATAAGAGCCAAAAGCTATTTGTTCAGACACAACCATAACAAATGATTCATCTAATCCTAAAAGAAGTGGGGAACCATTACGAGTAACCCAAAGTTTAGATGGTTTTGATGAATCTATTATTGCAAGAGCCCAAGTTCCTCTTAACATTTGAACTGTTTTTTTAATTGATTCTGCTGTTCCAAAACCTTGGTCTAACCAATATCCTATTTGCACAGCGATCACCTCAGTGTCAGTTGATGATTTGAATTGATATCCTTTATTTTGAAGAGCATGTTTTAGTTCAGAAAAGTTCTCAATAATTCCATTATGGACCAGCGCAATTCGATTTTTGGTATCCATATGGGGATGAGCATTAATATCTGTTTTACCCCCATGGGTTGCCCAACGAGTATGACCAATACCAATATTTGACTTTGTAAATTCTGAGTTAGACTCAATTGATTTTTCAACTTGTTCTAATGAATTAAATGTGTTTGTTGAAGCATATTTTATAACTTGAATTTGATTAGATGAATCAGTTGTATTTTTAGATATGGTTCCTACACCAACAGAATCATAACCTCGATTTTGAACCAGTTTAAGCCCAGATATCACATAATCAATAAAGCTGTTTGCTCCTAAATAACCAATAATTCCACACATATTTAAATATAGAATATATTATATTTAAATAGTTTTAACCTTATTTAAGTGTAGGAGCAAGTGAACCATTTGAAACAGGTGTTTCCATGTCAACAAATGACATTAAATTTGATGAACCAATATCATTGGGGGCAAGAGCACCAAATACTTTAGAATATTGAGTTTCCATATATTCAGGTCCATCTAAAACAGTTGGAGGGACATATGTGGCTGGATCAACTAGACCTGATTTATCTGATTGTCCAACTCTATCACACCAAGAAGGTTGTTCAGAAGCTAACATTATTTTTTTAGAAGTTAAATCTTTACAAATCATTTTTTTATTAATTGAATCTCTAGATTGTAAAGCTTGATCTTCAGGACCGGATAAATTAGCACATCCTCCAGCTGCAATTAAACTATCAACATTAACTTTTTCTTTTATTAAGGCATTGCATCCATTAACAAATCCTTTGGGATCATTTGATACAAAAGTTTCAACAAATGTTTCGGCAACACTCCCACTTAACACAAATATAACAACCAAACATACAAGTAACAATATAAAAGATTTATCCATATTAAATATATATTAAATATAGATATTTTTTTATTTTCCACAATCAGCATTTACCATCCTTTCAACTAGCTCTTTAAATGAAATTTTAGGTTTCCATCCTAACTCAGTTCTTGCTTTACTTGAATCCCCGCATAAATATGGTACCTCCGATGGTCTGAAATATTTAGGGTCAATAAAAATTAGCTCTCGATTAGTTAACTTATCGTAACCTATTTCATTAACACTTCCTTTTTCACCTTTCCATCCAATATCAAAACCACGGAGTTTAAAGGCCATTTCAACAAATTCTCTAACACTATGACATTCATCTGAAGCTAGCACATAATCAACAGGAGTATCATGTTGTAAGATCATCCACATGCCTTTAACATGGTCTTGTGAATGAGACCAGTCGCGTAAACTATCTAAATTTCCCAAGACCAACCGATCTGATTCCCCTTTTAAAATTTTATTTAAAGCTAAAGTTATTTTTCTAGTAACAAAAGTTTCGCCTCTTCTTTCACTTTCGTGGTTAAAGAGCACACCCGAACAGGCAAACATATTATAAGCTTCTCTATAATTCTTCACAATCCAATAGGAAAAAAGTTTTGCACATGAATAAGGAGATCGTGGATACATTTCTGTTTGTTCGTTAAACTTTTCACCTTTTGACAAACCAAACAGTTCAGAAGTTGATGCTTGATAAAATCGCGCAACCCCTTCCAATCCATTAGCTCGAATACTCTCTAACAATTTTAACGTACCCACAGCATCTACTTGGGCAGTATACTCAGGCATCTCAAATGAGACTTGAACGTGTGATTGAGCTCCTAAATTATAAATTTCCAATCTTTCCATGTCTGGATGTGATGATTTAATCTTGGCTAGAATATGATTGATATTAGTTGAATCAGTTAAATCTCCATAAACTAACTTTAAATTATGGTTAGAGAAAATATGATCAATTCTTTTAGTGTTAATACTTGAAGATCTTCTAATCATCCCATAAACAATATATTCTTTTTCAAGAAGAAGTTCAGCAAGATAAGAACCATCTTGTCCAGTAATTCCAGTAATAAATCCTACTTTAACCATTATGATATGTTTATTTATTATTATACCTTTAAATAAAAATATCCATAGTCTATTTAACCTTTATAGGTAAAAATTGATTTATTAAATTACTTGAATAAAACAAATAAATCAAATTATATTAAATTTCAATGGAACGTTCTTATTCAATTAACCCATCAACTTCTACTGATTATATTGATCTTGATGATTCAACTGATCAAACTAATACAACTAATAAATCTAATTTATTAAACTCTAATGATAAAACAAAATTAAAAACAAATTGTTGTGTTTATTTGTGTGAGCTACTATGTGGACTTGCATGCTTCTGCAAATAGCTTAAAGAAATAATATGATTATAAATTAATATATAAATATGTCTCTTATTAATATGATAGCTTTTGGTTGTTTACATGGAGATTCATATTTTAGAAATCCTGAAAGTTATGATTCTTTTATAAATAAGTGTTCTTACAGTAATTTTGAAAAAATTCAAAAATATGCAAGTGTAGATTTTTTAACAAAACGTAATTTTTATGCATTTGAAATACTTGCTGGGTATGCAGATTTAGAATGTTTGAAATATATTGTTGAAAATTTTGTTTTTAATTTTGATTTATATTTAGGGCTTGTATCTGCATGTAAATATGGCAATTATATAAATTTCTTGTATTTATTTGAATTAGTTAATCCATCTATAGATCAAATAAATAAACTTTTAGAAAAAACTGTTCAAGGATATTCAAGAGTTAAATATAAACAAACACAAATTCTTGATATCTATTTGCATTTGTTAAAATTAGTTGAAAACCCAAACTACAATAAATTACTCGAATTAAATACATCAGCATTAGGATCAAGTTTTGATATTTTTACAGATTTGATAAATAAATCCACAGATGTTAATTTAATTAAAATATTTAAATCTGCTTGTTTGTCTAATAATATAGAAAAAGCAGAGCAAATTTATGCAAGTAATAAAGATTTAATAACTGAGTATGTTAATTTAGATCAAAATTTATTTATTAATTTATGTAAAAGAAATAAATTTAATTGTGTAGATTTGTATTGTAAAATTAATAAGAATAAAAACTATTCAACAAGTATATCTGCATTTACAGATGCATATGGGTGTTATGATAGTATAAATTATAGAATAAAAGACAATTCAGGAAATATTGTGCTACAACATATATGTCCAAAGGATGAAAATCCAAATAAAAGAATTGAAGAATTTGACAAATTTGATTACTAGGTTTACAATATTCTTTATACTTTAAAATTTATACTACAGTTTGACTTTTCATAATTCAAATAAAATAGATCTAGTTCATGTGCAGAACTTGTAAGTATTCTTTCATTTAAACCTTCAATATAGTATTTTAAATTTATATCTCTTGGATCAATTTGACTATTAATATAG
>JACCDY010769433.1_pt1 | contig 80149 bp, 50 predicted proteins | sample 7446391 | NCBI WGS metagenome assembly JACCDY01 (sample SAMN15323451, study PRJNA562643) | freshwater metagenome | isolation source: river surface water | place: USA:Blue River Watershed | collected 2017-08-18
CGGGCGTTTTCACGGACCTTCCCGACCGTCGGGATAAGAATCGCGGCAAGGATGCCGATGATTGCGATCACCGTGAGCAGCTCGATGAGCGTGAAGCCGCGGCGACGGGAGAATGCGGATTTGGAAGACATGGCGAAAAAGACGAAGGGGTAAGACCGAGCGGAAAACCGGACCCGGCGTGATGAGCGTCGGGCCCGGGAAAACGTCCGCCTTTAGGGCGTGGTGACCTTGAGGCGGAGGAAGCGACGCGTCGCGTCGGTGAGCGTGACGGTGTCGGTGTAGGTGGTGGCGCCGGAACCGGTGAAGCCGGTGTAGGTCTGGACGGCGGTCCAGCCGGAGAGGTCGTTGCTGGCTTCGACCACGTAGCTGAGCGAGGAATCGCCGACGTGGTTGAAGGTCAGGGTCAGGACGTTGCCGGAGCGGGCCACGGTGACAGGCGAGCCGGAGTCGGCGCTGGTGGGCAGCGTGCCGGTGGCGTATTCAAGCAGGTTCGGGCGTCCGTCGTTGTCCGGATCGGCGCCGTCGGCGCCGTTTCCGCTGTTGGCGGAGTCGCCGAAGTGCGTGACGCGCCAGCCCTGGAGAGCGGTCAGGCTGGAAGCGATCACGCTGAGGGTGTGGGTCGCCTCGTCGAACTGGTAGCTGCCCTTCGTCCACTTGCGGGCGCCGGCGGCGGCGCCGTCGGAGGTGAAGCCGCTGACGTTGAAGGTCGCGCCGTAGGTCTTCGCACCGGTGGTGGTCACCAGCGTCCAGCTGGCGCCGGTGGCGGTGCTGGCGGAGCTGGTGTCGATCACGAAGGTGCCGTTGAGGACGGCGGGGCCGGAGCCGGTGATGGCGTTGGTCGTGGCGATGGCGCCGGGCGCGAAGGTCAGGATGCCGGTGCTGGCCAGGGTCATGCCATTGGTGTTGCCGATGTTGAGGCTGCCACGGAAGGAGTTGGCGCCCGCGAGGGTGACCACGCCACCGCCGGTGAGGTTGAGTCGTCCGGAGCCCGAGATGGCGGCATTGAAGAGGAAGCCGTTGTTCTGGGCGTAAATCTCGGTCGCGCTGCGTGCGTTGATCGAGCCTTCAACGGTGACGACGACATTGCCGTCGGTGCCGTTGTGGAAGCGACCACCGTCTAGGACGAGGTTGCCGGGGAAGGTCAGCACTCCGGAGCCCTTGACCAAGAGGTTGCCGCCGTAGAAGAGCGCCAACTGGTCGCCCGCGAAGGTGTGGGCGATGGCATCGGCCGGGGTGCGGAGGCTCTGGATGTTGACGTAGAAGCTCTCACCGGCGGCCGGAACCACGCCGCCCTCCCAATTGAGGGCGTTGATGAAGGAGGTGGTGCCCACGGCGTCGGCGGTGGCGAGGCGGCGTCCATTGGCGATGGGCGTGGAGGCGGCCAGATTGGGATTGGAGCCGACGGCGAACTCGGCGGCGGTGGTGAAACCGTCGGTGTCGGGATCGCCGAGACCGTTTTGCGCGGTGATGTTGCCGAAGTAGGCGACCTCGTAGGCGTCCAGCAGTCCGTCGCCGTCCTTGTCCGTGGCGGTGGCGGTGGTGAGGTTGCCGAAGGTGCTCATTTCCCAGACGTCGTTCACGCCGTCGGCGTCGCTGTCGGGCCAGGAGGTGTTGGACTTGGGATCGGAACCGGCGGCGAATTCCTGCGCGTCGGTGGCGCCATCGCCGTCGAAGTCTTGCGTTCCGTTGCGGGAGAGATCGCCGAAGGTCGAGATTTCCCAGGCGTCGGGGAGTCCGTCCGCGTCGGTGTCGGGATTGCTGACGACGGTGAGAACGCTGGTCGCCTCGTCGAACTGGTAGTAGCTCGGGCCGGCGGTGGAGGTCCACTTGCGAGCGCCCGCGGCGGCGCCGTTGGAGAGGTAGCCGTTCACCCGGAAGGAAGCGGCGTAGGTCTTGGGACCGGTGGTGGTGGCCAGGGTCCAGGAATCACCGAGCGTGGTGGCGGCCGCGGAGGTATCGATTGCGAAAGCTCCGTTGAGCGTGAAGCCGCCGGTGCCGGTGATGGCGTTGGTCACACCGACCGCGCCGGGCGTGAAGCGCAGGATGCCGGTCGAGGCGAGGGTGAAGCGATTGGTGGTGCCGGCGATGCTGAGGCTGCCATTCCACGTGTTGTTACCGGCGAAGGTCACGTTGCCGCCGCCGGTGAGCGCGAGATTGCCGGAGCCGCTGATCGTCGAGTTGATGACCAAGGGACCGTTGTTCGCGAAGAGCGTGGAATTCTTGCTGACCTGGATCGTGCCGTTGAGCGCCACGCTCACGCCGCCGGTCGCGGCGTGGTTGATCATGCCGCCGTCGAGCTGGAGCACCGGAATGGTGACAGCGCTGTCGGTCTTCCAGATGAGGGTGCCGACGCTGGTGCCGGCCGCGGTGAGCACGAGCTTGTCGCCCGCGAAGGTCGGGGAGCCGGTGGTGGGCGTGCGCAGGCCGCCGACGCCGACGATGTAGGTTTTGCCCGCGACGGGGATGGCTGCGTCGCTCCAATTGAGCGCGGCGTCGAAGGACGTGGTGCCGGCGATGTCGCCGCCCGCATTCAGGACGGGGCCGTCGCTGACGCCGTCGCCATTGATGTCGCCCGGGACGGACGTGGCCAGATTCGGGTTGGTGAAGTAGACGTATTCAAGGCTGTTGGCGAAGCCGTCCGCGTCGGGATCGTCCGTGGCGGACTGGCGGGAGACGATCGTGGAGCCGTTGGCCAGACCCGTCTCGCCGGATTGCTTGAAGTAGAAGATTTCCCAGCCGTCGGCCAGGCCGTCGGCATCGGAATCAAGACTGGAGCGGTAGTCGTTCGGGTTGAGGCTGAGATCGTATTCCTCGCCGTTGGTGGCACCGTCGTCGTCCGGATCGCCGTTGCGCGTCGCGCTCAGGTTGCCGAAGTTGATCAGCTCCCACGCATCGTTGAGCAAGTCGAAGTCGGTGTCGGGATATTCGGTGCGGCTGTTCGGATTGGAACCGGCCTGGTATTCCTGAAGATTGGTCGCCAAGTCGCCATCGGGGTCGGCCGCGGCGGTCTGGGACAGATTGCCGAACCACGTGATTTCCCAGTTGTCGGCCAAACCGTCGCCGTCGACGTCACCCGGGATGGAAGACACGGAATTGGGATTGGAACCGCCGGCATACTCCTGCGAGTTGGAATAGCCGTCCGCGTCAGGGTCGGCGGAGGAGGTCTGGGAGAGGTTGCCGAAATAGGCTTCTTCCCAAGGATCGCTCAGCCCGTCGGAATCGGTGTCGACAAAGGTGAAGGAATTCGGGCCCGCGAGCTGGTAGGTGTTGATCTCGTCGGAAGTAAGCGCGCCGTTCCAGATGCGAACCTCGTCATAGGTGGCGTTGGCGACGTTGTCGCCGGTCCACATCGAGCGACCGAGCCAGTTGTCGACGTCGTTGAGAGCGGGGAGCGTGTTCGCCGTGGTGAAGCTGCCCTTGGCGACGATGTTGCCGGTGGCGACCGCGGGCGTGATATACCAGGTCACCAGCGTTCCGGCGGTGGCGGCGCCGTTCGAGTAGGCGGCGGGCGTGAGGGTAAGGACGATGTGATACTGGCTGCCGAGCGTGTAGGCGCTGGCGTTGGTCGTGCCGCGATTGTTCACCACGCCGGAGTCGATCCACTCAACCTGGTCGTTGGCGGCGTCGGTGCCGCGCGTCCAGGACATGAAGAGGTATTCGGTGGTGCCGCTGCCGAAGTCGAAGACGCGGCCCCAGTTTTGCACGGCGTTGTTCGTCGCCCAAAGCTCGATGGTGACAGGGGTGCTGCGGAGGCCCACGAGATTACCGCCGAGGCGAACGGCCGCCGAGGTGCCCGAGGCGCCGCCGGACAGGGTCACGGACGTGGCGTTTTGGGTGACGGTGCCGCCCGCGGCCGCGTTGCTGTCGGGGTCGACGACCGTGGCGTGGGACGTGCCGACGCTGTCGTTAAGGTTGCCATTGAAGCTCCAGCGATGGGTCAACAGCGCCTTGCTCGGGGTCCAGCTGGCGTTCTTGGGATCGGAGCCGGCGCGCATCTCGTCGTAGTTGCTCGCGCCGTCGCCGTCATAGTCGCCCGAGCCGTTCTGGGCCGCGGTGCTGGAGAAATTCTGGATTTCCCACGCGTCGTTCAGACCGTCGCCGTCGGAGTCCGGCCAGTTCGACGCGTCGACCGGATTGGTGCTGGCGGTCTCTTCCTGCTCGTTGGTCGCGCCGTCGCCGTCGAAATCACCGGCGCCGTTTTGCGAGGTGATGTTGGTGAAATAGGTGGTCTCCCAGCTGTCGGCCAGACCGTCGCCATCGACATCGAGCGGAGTGGAGGCGTTGACCGAGGGATTGGAGCCGGCGGTCTCCTCCTGTTCGTTGGTGTAGCCGTCGGTGTCCGGGTCGCCGGAGCCGTTTTGGAGGCTGAGATCGGTGCCGAAATAGAAACGTTCCCAGTTGTCGAGCAGCCCGTCACCATCGGTGTCCGAGGGGGTCAGAGTAAGCGGGTTGACGAGATTGGGCGTGGCGACCGGGTCGACGTAGATATCGTCGATGTAGACGCCGGTGTTGGCGTTGTTGGACAACAGCGTGAAGGCGACCAAGGGATTCGCGGCGACGCCGTTGCGGAAATTCCATGTGCCGTCGGACGAGGTGATCTCGGTCTGGGTCGAGTAGGAGGAGTCGCCGTCGCGCTGCACATAGAGGCGGTAGGTGTCGGCGGTCGTGTCGATCACATACCAGATATTATACCAGGCTCCCGCCGTCAGATTGAACAGGGGAGCGCGATTGGTGCCGCCGTCGCGGGAACCATACCGTCCATCCGTATTGGTGGCGTTGCCCTGAATCTCGTAGGTGGCAAAGTCGGTCAGAGAAGGCGGACTCACATCCGACAAACCAAAGGAGACGTCGTTGCTCAGGTCGGTGATGTAGAGCCGGAAAAAGAAAGTGCCGCCCGACGCGTCGGAGATCGGAGTCGGCAGCAATTTGTAGGCGTCGTTCGTGCCGGTGTGCTGCAACACCTTGTTGGCCGGGGCGGTGGGGTCGGCGGCGACGACGGTGGCGGTGCTGCCGGAAGTCACCACCCAGCCGTTTTGACCGCTGATGGATCCGTTGGTCAGGCTGTCAAACGTATCGACCGCTTGAAATGCGGCATGGGTTTGGGACGCGGCTCCCAGGGCAAGGGCGGCAAGAAGCGCGCTGCGATGGCGGGGTAGTTTCATAAGAAAAGGAAGGTGACGGGCGGACGGCACGACACGGTGCCGGAGCCATTCGGAAAGGGGTGACGGGGCGGCGGAGAACAAAGGAAGATCCGGCAAACAACCGGGAGTATTGGCGATTTAATCGATGCTGGCTCCGCGGGGATTTCTTCGCAATCAACCGCACGGTTTAACGTCTACCTTCCCCGCTAAACACCCCATGCGACCCGAAACGAACTCCGCCGATTCGCAAGCCGCATGCGCCGAGCACGGAAGATTTTATCCGTGGCCGGATTGGCCGCTCCGGGCATGCCCGACGAACGCGCCCGCGCCCCCGCGCTTGAAAACAGTTTACGGTAAAGGCCCGGCCGGCGATTTGACGCTCGCGCCGGACCGCCCTCTGACTTCGTAACTTCTGGCGCGCCACGTCGCCGACCGACGTCCCGTTCGCTTCGCCGATGTCGCCCGTTTCCGCGAACATGCTCCGTTCCTACCCTTCACGCTTGCTCGCCTTCGTTGGCTATCCCCCGGCGCAGCCCCTCCTCGGGGCCGCCATGGGCGCGACCGTCACCGATTCGCCCGCCGCGCCCGCGATCCACCCGGCGTGAACCTAAGACCGGCGCCCTTGCGCACATCGTCTTCATTTCTTTCCAGTCGCTCCCTTTTTCGCCCGCGTCGCTTTCCTCTTTCGCCAGATCCCCTCACCCCTCCCCGTGCCCGTGACCGTCAACGAACGCCTCAAAAACAACCCCCTGCGCAACCGCGACGACCTTCGCCGCCTCCTCGAGGACATGGTCGAGCCTCTCTACGACCATTTTTCCCCCGGCCGCGCCCGCGTCGAACTGGCCGCCAACCGCGCCAGCTACGGCGATCCCGCCAGCGCCCTCGAGGGCTACAGCCGCCCGCTCTGGGGCCTCGCCCCGCTCGCCGCCGGCGGTGGCAAATTCGCCCATTGGGATCTCTGGCGCGAGGGGCTGGTCAACGGCACCGATCCGAAGCACCCCGAATACTGGGGCCTCGCCGGCGACTTCGACCAACGCAGCGTCGAGCAGGGCGCCTTCGGCTTCGCCCTCGCCCTCGCGCCGAACGAGCTCTGGAAACCCCTCACCTCCGCGCAGCGCGCCAACCTCGTCGCCTGGCTGCGCCGCATCCACGAGGTGAAACTCGTCCGCAGCAACTGGCTCTTCTTTCGCGTGCTCGTCCAGCTCGGCCTCCACCAGGTCGGCGAGACCTGGGACGAAAAAGTCCTCGATTCCGACCTCTCGCAGATCGAGTCATTCTACCTGCGCGACGGCTGGTCGACCGACGGACCCGAGGGCGCCCCGTGGCGCGACGGTCGCACCGGCGACTACTACGTCCCGATGGCGATCCATTTCTACGGGCTGGTCTACGCCCGGCTCGCCTCCTCGGCCGACCCAGCCCGCTCCGCCCGCATCGTGGAGCGCGCCCGCCTTTTCGCCCGCGAGTTCCAGCACTACTTCGCCGCCGACGGGTCCGCCCTGCCCTTCGGCCGCAGCCTCGCCTACCGCTTCGCCCAAGGCGCGTTCTGGGGCGGCCTCGCCTACGCCGGCGTCGAGGCCCTGCCCTGGCCCGTCATCAAGGGAATCTACCTGCGCCACCTCCGCTGGTGGATGCGGCAACCCATCTTCACCGAGACGGGCCTGCTCACCATCGGCTACGCCTACCCCAACCTGCTCATGGCCGAGAGCTACAACTCGCCCGGCTCCCCCTACTGGGCGCTCAAGGCCTTCCTCCCCCTCGCCCTCCCCGACTCGCATCCTTTCTGGCGCGCCGAGGAGGCCCCGCTCCCGCCGCGCCGCGCCGCGCTCACCAGCCCCGGCTCGCGCCTCGTCCTGACCACCGACCCGCGCTCCCGCGACGTCGTCGCCCTCGCCCCCGGCCAGCGCGTCCTCGACTGGCCGCGCAACGCCCCGCACAAGTATTCAAAGTTCACCTACGGAAACCGCTTCGGCTTCGCCGTCACCTCGGGCGCGTCCATCCCCGCCGAGGGCGGCCTCGACGGCGAGCTCTCGCTCAGCGACGACGAGCGCTATTTCCGCCGCCGCGATTTCGCCCACCCGACCGAGGTCCGCGAGGGCGCCGCCTGCTCGCTCTGGAAACCCTGGCCCGACGTCGAGGTCCGCACCTGGCTCGTCGCCGCCCCGGAGGGCCACGTTCGCCTGCACCATGTCAAATCCGCGCGCGCCCTCTGGACCCTGGAGGCGGGCTTCGCCGTGCCCTACTTCACCAAGAGCCATCTTCGCCAGCAGCCGGATCTCCCCGGCGGCCCGATCGTTCGCTCCCCGCGCGGTTGCTCGACCGTGCGCGAGCTTCTGGGCGGACGCACCGCCGCCTGCGTCGAGCTGGGCGCCAACACCCATATCCTCGCCTCGCTATCCGCCATGCCCGTCCTCCGCGGCGCGCATCAGCCCGGGGAGTTCTGGCTCGCAAGCTGGGTCGACGGCACCGCCGACGAAAACGCCCCGCTCTCCGGCGGCTCCGCCTTCTCCGTCGGCCTCGAAGGCGAAGCCTGCGTCATCCGCCGCGACGGCCGCCCCTGGTGGACCGTCAGCAACGAAAATCTCTTCGGCCAATCGAGCCCCGAGCGCCTCCGCGCCTTGGACGAGCTCGTCTAGCCCGCTCCGTCGCTCTCGCCCTCCCTCCCTCTATTCCCCCCACGTTCCTCTTTCCGATCCTTGATGAAACACCTCTTCACCGCCGCCCTGCTCGCCTCCTCCCTCGCGCCCTCCGCCGGCCTCCGCGCCGCCGACGCGCCCGCGCCCGCCGCCCCCGCCGCGGCGCCCGAGATCCTCGCCGAATCCTCGGTCGACCGCGTCTGGGCCGGCCATCCCGTGACCTTCGCCTTCGTGACCGAACGCGGTTACCAATTCATCGCCTATTACGACGCCGATCGCCGCATCACAGTCGCCTCGCGTCGCCTTGAAGAGACGACGTGGAAACGCTTCCAACCCGAGGGTATCCACCTCCCCAACCGCGGCCGCTCGTCCAACGTCACCGGCTGGGACAGCCACAACTTCCTCGCCCTCCAGCTAGACAAGGACGGCTACCTCCACCTCTCGGGCAACATGCACAACGACCCGCTCATCTATTACCGCTCGGGCCGTCCCTTCGACGTCGAGTCGCTTGAGCGCGTCGACCGCATGACCAGCCGTCGCGAGAACAACACCACCTACCCCGTCTTCTTCAAAAACCGCGCCGGCGAACTTTTCTTCCGCTATCGCGACGGCGGCAGCGGCAACGGCGCCGACATCTACAACGTCCTCGAGACCACCTCGCGCACGTGGGTGAACCTGCTCTCCTCGCCGCTCCTCGACGGCCAGGGCAAACGCAACGCCTACGCGATGAACCCCACCCTCGGGCCCGACGGTCGCTTCCACCTCGTCTGGATGTGGCGAGAGAGCCCCGACTGCGCCACCACCCACCGCATCTCCTACGCCCGCAGCGCAGACTTCATGCACTGGGAGAAAAGCGACGGCACGCCGCTCACCCTTCCCATCACCCTCGAGACCGCCGAGGTCATCGATCCCGCCCCGATCCGCCAAGGCATGATCAACATGACCTTCAACCTCGGCTTCGACGCCGAGAAACGCCCCGTCGCCGTCTACCACCGTTACGACGAGGCCGGAAAATCCCAGGTCTACGCCGCGCGCCCCGCGGGACGCGGCGCGCCCTGGGACATCGTCCAGATCAGCGACTGGGATTTCCGCTGGCAGTTCGGCGGCGGCGGCTCCGTCAACGCCGACGTGATCCTCGGCGCGCCCGTCCTCCTCCCCGATCACAGTCTGCGCGTAGACTACGCCACCACCCGCTCCGTCGGCGAAGGTCGTTGGCGGATCGACGGCAAGACGCTCCGCCCGCTCGGCACGCTGCCGCAGCCTCCGCCCGTCTTGCCCGAATCCTTGGCGAAACCCGTCTCCGATTATCCCGGCATGGAAGTCCAGACCGCCACCTCCCGCGCCGACGGCCGCCGCTGGGTGCTCCGCTGGGAAACGCTTCCCCGCAACCGCGACCAGCCCCGCAGCTCCGCTCCGCCCGCGTCCGAGCTCCGCGTCTACGAGCTCCCGGACGCCGCCACCAGCAACGCCATGCGTATCGGCTCTTAAACTACACCGCGCCGCGCCCCCGGGGACGCGGCGCGGCTCTTTTCCCCGATCCCGTCCCCGCCTCGACGCCCCATGAATCTCCGCTCCCTCCTCCGTCTCGTTCGCCTCCCCCTGGCCCTCGCCCTCGCCGCCGGCGCGCTCTGCGCCGCCACGTCGTCGGAATTTCCCCCGCGACAGAGCATCGTCCCCGGCGCCCTCTGGCCCGACGACCGCGGCCACCACATCCAGGCCCACGGCGGCGGACTCCTGAAGCTTGGCGACACCTATTACTGGTTCGGCGAGGACCGCGGCGGCGAGGTCACGCCGGTGAAGCCCCTCGAGCGCAAGGTTTCCTGCTACGCCTCGAAGGATCTACTCAACTGGAGCTTCAAAAACCAGGTCGTCCGCACCGGTCCGCCCGAGCCCGAGATCGGCAGCCCCTTCGTCTTCGAGCGCCCCAAGGTCTTCCACAACGCCAAGACCGGGAAGTTCGTCATGTATGTCCACCTCGACGACAAAAGCTACAAGCTCGCCCGCGTCGCCGTCTACGTGAGCGACACCGTCGACGGCGACTACGCCTATGTCCGCAGCTTTCGCCCCCTCGGTCTCGAGAGCCGCGACATCGGCCAGTTCGTCGACGACGACGGCGCCGCCTACCTCATCTTCGAAAGCCGCCCGACCAAGGGCTTCTACATCGCCAAACTCTCAGACGACTACCTCGATGTCGCCGAGCAGACCTGCTTCATCAAATCGCCCCTCGAGGGCGGCGCCTTGGTGAAATACGAGGGGCTCTACTACCTCATCGGCTCCTGGATGACCGGCTGGAAACCGAACAACAACCAATACGCCACCGCCACCTCGCTCGCCGGCCCCTGGTCCGAATTCAAGGACATCGCCCCGAAGGAAAAGAAGACCTACGGCTCGCAATCCACGCTCATGATCAAGGTCGTCGGGTCGAAAAAGACCTCCGTGATCTTCATGGGCGACATCTGGCGCCCCGGAAACCACCAGGACGGCCGCTACCTATGGATGCCGCTCGAGATCGGCGCCGGACGCCTCTGGCTCCCCGCGCCCCGCGAATGGACCATCGACGTCGCCACCGGCGAAACGCGTTTCATCGAGCGTCCCTGAAATCCCGTCCGTCCCTGCGCCCGCCCCATGACCACGCACCGCCGCCTCGCCGCCCTTTGCCTGATCGGCACGCTCCCCCTCCTCGCTCAAAACTACGCCCCCGAGGCCCAGCCCGTGAACTCCGCCGCCTCTTCCGCCTCCGCCGCGCCCGCGTCGTCCGCGCCCGCTTCCGTCTCTCCCGCCAACCTCGCCATCGCCGCCACCCCCTCGACCTCCTTCGTCTCCGGCCACGAATCCCTCGCCGCGATCAACGACGGCAAGTCCCCGCGCTCCTCCTTCGACTACGCCCCCGGCGCCTACGGCAACTGGCCTCGCAAGGGCACCCAGTGGGTCCAATACGACTGGCCCCGCCCGGTCTCCATCTCCGCCGTCGAGGTCTACTATTTCGACGACCACCGCGGAGTCCGCCTCCCCGCCGCCGCACGCCTCCTCGTCTGGGACGAGGCCGCCTCCGCCTTCCGCCCCGCGGCGATAACCTCGTCCGGCGACGGCGTCTCCACGCTCGGCGTCGAGGGCGACAAGTTCAACCGCCTCGAATTTCCCGCCCCGCTCACCGTCTCGCGCCTCCGCCTCGAGCTCGACGGCCGCGACGACGCCTCCACCGGCGTCCTGGAGTGGCGCGTCCTCGACGCCGGCTCTTCGCCGCTCTTCCCGCCGCGCGTCGCCGCCGGCCCCGACCGCGTCGTCGTCGTGGGCGGGCAGACCCACCTCGACGCCACCGTGCTCTCCACCGGCCAACCCGGCGTGATCGGCTCCCCGCGCTGGGAAAAGCTCTCCGGCCCCGGCGAAGTCGCCATCGCCGACGCCACCGCCCTCTCCACCTCGGCCACCTTTTCCGAGCCCGGCGACTACGACCTCGGCTTCACCGCCGGCTCCGGCGAACTCGCCGCCTCCGATCGTCTCTCCGTGCGCGTCGCCCCCGCCGCCCCCCTTGTCGGCCTTCGCGCTCTCGCCGTCCCGCGCTTCAGCGTCACCACGCCGTTCTGGCGCGACCGCCTCCGCGCCACGGTGATCAACTGGATTCCCCACTGCGTCGCCGAAAACGAAAAGCCCGACCTCAAGGAGGGCGGGCTCAACAACCTTCTCGCCGCCGCCGACAAACTCGCCGGTCGCCCCGCCCCCGCCCACCGCGGCTACCCGTTCTCCAACGCCTGGGTCCTCAACACCCTCGAGGCCGCCTGCCTCGCCCAGCAGCTCGAGCCGGGCGACGACGCCGAGCTCGCAGCCGCCCAGGCCGGGCTTCGCGAGACCATCGAGCGATGGATCCCCGTCATGCTCGCCGCCCAGGAGCCCGACGGGTATTTCCAAACCCGATACACCCTCGGCACCGCCCGCGAGCAAGCCGACGGCCGCCCCCCCGAGCGCTGGAGCCCCCGCCTCCGCACCGAGCACGAGGGCTACGTGGCCGGCTACTTCCTCGAGGCCGCCATCGCCCACGTCCGCATGACCGGCGGCAAGGACCGCCGCCTCTACGACGCCGCCCGCCGACTCGCCGACTGCTGGGAGAGCCACATCGGCCCCGCGCCCAAGCAGCCCTGGTTCGACGGTCACCAAACCATGGAGCTCGCCCTCTTTCGCTTTGCGTCCCTCGTCGACGAGCTCGAGGGCCCCGGCGCCGGCGACCGCTACGCCGCCCTGGGCAAGTTCCTGCTCGACCGCCGCGGCGTCGGCGTCGGCGAACACGGCACCGCCTACGACCAGACCCACCTCCCCGTCACCCGCCAATACGAGGCAGTCGGCCACGCCGTCCGCGCGGTCTACAACTACGCCGCCATGGCCGACGTGATCGCGGCCACCGGCGACACCGATTACCAGAGCGCCACGCTCTCCCTTTGGGAAAACCTTGTCGGCCGTAAGCTCTACCTCACCGGCGGCATCGGCAGCGGCGAGACCTCCGAGGGCTTCGGCGCAGACTTTTCCCTTCCAAACAACGCCTACTGCGAATCCTGCGCCAACATCGGCCTGCTCTTCTTCAACCACCGTCTCCACCTCGCCTACGCCCAGGCCCGCTACGCCAGCCTCTACGAGGACACGCTCTACAACGCCGTCCTCAGCGACCTCGACCTCGCCGGGCAAAATTTCACCTACACCAACGCCCTCGACACCGACGAGGCCCGCTACAAGTGGCACGTCTGCCCCTGTTGCGTCGGCAACATCCCGCGCGCCCTCCTCAGCCTGCCTACATGGACCTACACGCCCGCCTCGAACCGTCTCTTCGTGAATCTCTTCGTCGGCGGCTCCCTCACCTTGCCCGAGGTCGGCGGCGGTCCGCTGCGCGTCACGCAACAGACCGACTACCCTTGGTCGGAAAAGGTGTCGCTCACGCTTGAACCCGCCTCGGGCGAGGCCGACTTCGCGCTCCATCTCCGCGTGCCCGATCGCGCCGCCAGCCCGCTCTACGCCGTCTCGCCCGCGGTCCCAGGGCTCGGCGAGATCCGCGTCAACGGCCGCCCCGTCGCGCCCCAGCTTGTCGACGGATACGCCGTCGTCTCGCGCCGCTGGCAAGCCGGCGACCGCGTCGACTTCACCGTGCCGCTCGCCATCCAGCGCGTGCATTGCGACGACCGCGTGGCCGCCAACCGCGGCCGCGTCGCCCTCCGCCAGGGTCCCCTCGTCTACAACCTGGAGTCCGTCGACCAAAACCTCGACGCCGTCCTTCCGCCCGACGCATCCCTGTCCTCCGAGTGGCGCCCAGATCTCCTAGGCGGCGTCGCCGTCATCCGCGGCGCCTACGCCGACGGTTCACCCCTCCTCGCCATCCCCAACTACGCCCGCAACAACCGCGGCGGCCGCTCCGTCGTCTGGATCCGCGAAAAATAAAAGCCCGCCCAGACCATCCGCCCTAGCTTCGCGGCGCGCCCCGTTTGGCGCCCTCCCGCGCATCGGCATGGCCGCATCCCCGCATCCGTCCACGAGACCACGTCTCCGACAATTTCCTGGCGATAGCACCCTGGGCAGGCGCCGATCGGGCGATTCCGGACGCGAATCCGCACTGGCCTATTTACGAGACGGGCTCCGCGCCTCTTTCTCTTCGCGCATGTCCAGCCCCGCCCCTCGACGCATCGCCCTCTGGTCCGGCCCCCGCAACCTGTCCACCGCGCTCATGCGCAGCTTCTCCTCCCGCGCCGACTGCGTGGTGAGCGACGAGCCGTTCTACTCGGCCTATCTCTCGGGCAACGATCTCGCCCACCCCGGCCGCGAGGACGTGATCGCCAGCCAGCCGGGCGACTGGCGCGTCGTCGCCCGCCAGATCACGCAGGAGCCCCCGCCCCTGCCCCGCCCCGTGTGGTATCAGAAACACATGGCGCACCACATGACGCCCGAGATGATCGGCCCTTGGCTCGACGGCCTCGAACACGCCTTTCTCATCCGGCACCCCGCCCGCGTGATCGTCAGCTACCGCAAGGTCTACCCGCACATGACCCTCGCCGAAACCGGGCTGCCCTGGCAGGCCCGCCTTTTCGAACGCATCCAGTCGCTGCGCGGCGCGCCGCCTCCAGTCATCGACGCCGCCCAGATCCGCGCCCGCCCCGAGGCCGCGCTCCGCGCCCTCTGCTCCGCCCTCGGCCTGCCTTGGGACGCCGCCATGCTTGGCTGGCCCGCCGGCCCGCACCCGCAGGACGGCGTCTGGGCGACGCACTGGTATGACAGCATCTGGGCCAGCACCGGCTTTGTCGCGGAACCCGAGCCCGAGGCCGAGCCGCCTCGCCCGGACGTGCCTTTCTACGACGAAGCCCTCGCCATCTATCACCGACTTCGCGCCCACTGCGTGAAAGCCTGACCCCGCCCGCCATGCTACAGCCGCAAAATCCCGCCAACGCCGACATCCTCGTCAACATCAACGGCGAGCTCGTCCACCGCGACCGGGCCGGCGTCTCGCCCTTCGACTCCAGCGTGCAAAACGGCGACGCGGTCTGGGAGGGGCTCCGCCTCTACGACGGGCGCCTCTTCCGTCTCGACGCCCACCTCGCCCGCCTGCGCCACAGCGCCGAGATGCTTCGCTACGAGGGCTATCCCGGCGAGGAGCGTCTCCTCGCGGAGCTCAAGCGCACGCTCGCCGCCAACTCGATGCGCGATCGCGTGCACATCCGCCTGACCGTGTCGCGGGGAATCAAATACACCAGCGGCCTCGATCCGCGCATCAACCGCCGCGGCTGCTCATTCTTCGTCTTGGCCGAGCACAAGCCGCCCGTATACAACAACACCGCGGGCGTGCACCTCGTCACCGTGCGCCAGCGCCGGCCCTTCGCCGACGTGCTCGACCAGCACATCCACAGCTGCAACCAGCTCACCAGCATCCTCGCCAAGATGGAGGCCAACACCGCCGGCGCCGACGACGCCCTCATGCTCGACACCGAGGGCATGCTGGCCGAGACCAACGCCACCCACGTCTTCATCGTGAAGGACGGCGTGGTGCGCACCTCGACCACCCGCGCCTGCCCCGAGGGCATCACCCGCGCCGCCGTGCTCGAGCTTTGCCAACGCCACGGCCAGCGCGCCGAGGAGGCCCACATCCCCGCCGCCGAGCTGGTCCGCGCCGACGAGATGTTTGTCACCGGCACGATGGGCGAGATCACGCCCGTGCGCCGCCTCGACGCCCACGACTTCGGCGCGGTGCCCGGTCCCGTCACCGCGCGCATTTCCGTCTGGTTCCGCGAACTCACCCGCGACCCATCCCAAGGCACGCTCGTCGTCGACTGACGCCGGCGTCTGTTTGCCTTTTCCGGTTCTCCGGCGGACAGGCGGGGCCCACCCGCCCGTGGTTCGATGATGTGGAAGGCAACGGGCGACGCCGCGCCGCGTTCCAGCCCGGGCCGGGGACCTAGCGCTTGCGCTCCTGATAGACGCGCACCCAGTCCACCTCGAAGCGCGCCGGGAAAACGGAGTCGTCGACCGGGCCGCCGTTGTCGCCGCCCAGCGCGAGGTTCAGGATCATGTAGTGCGGCTGCCGAAACGGCAGGAAGCCGTCGGGATTCTTCGCCTCGCTCATCGAGACCTCGTTCAACAGGCGGTTGTCGACGTAGAGGCGCACCTTGTCGCGCGTCCAATCCATGCGCCAGACGTGGAACTCCTTCGCCCAGTTTTCGCCGCCGAGCTTGGCAAGAGGCGTCGCCACCGAGTCCCACTCCGCCTTCCAGCGCTCCGGCGTGCCCCAGGCGAAGTTGGCCAGCAACTTGCCCCGGTAATACTCCATGATGTCGATCTCGCCGTTGTGCGGCCACTCGCGCGCCACGCCGAGCGTCCACCACGCGGGCCAGAGTCCTTTTCGCACGTCGATGCGCCCCCGCATCTCGAAGCGCCCGTAGGTCCACTGGCGCAGGCCGCGGGTCAGGATGCTCGCGGACGTGTAGGTGGACTTCGCGGGTTTCGTTTTCCAATCCTCGGAGCCCGGCTCGTGCCGGGGATTCGGCACCGATTCGCGACGCGCCTCGATCACGAGCACGCCGTCTTTCACCCGCGCGTTGTCCGGCTGATAAAACTGCGCCTCGTGGTTACGCACGAAACCCCTTTCGAAGATCCAGTTCTTGGGATCCGGAGGGCCGTCGACATTGAACTCGTCCGCCCACACCAGCTCGAAGCCGGGTGGAGGCGGGGGCGCCGGAGCCCTGGTCGAGGGCGCGGCGGCGCAAGCGGGCAGAACCAAAAAGGCGCCACACCCGAGCGCGGCGAAGACACGGGCCCAAACGGGACGGTATGAATGGGAAGGCACGGGGAAAAGTCGTCTTCAACCGCGCCCGATCCGGCCGTCGAAGGCCGGAAGGCACGCGATCAGGCGCAGATCGAGAGCTGAGCGCGCCGGACCTCGGCGTGGATGCCGGCTCCGGAGACATAGCGCTCGATCTCGTCGATCATCGCGCTCGCCATCCGCCGGCACTCGGGACCGAGGCTGCCCGCGAGGTGCGGCGTGACGATGACATTGGGCATCGAGGGCAGGACCGACTCCTCGCCCGGAGGCTCGGTCGCGAGCACGTCGAGCACCGCCCACAAGTCGGGGCGGGCCTGCAGGACTTTCGCCAGCTCGTCTTCGCGGACGATCGCGCCGCGCGCGGTGTTGATGAAAGTCGCCCCCGGCCGCATCGCGGAAAAATGCTCTCCGCGCAAAAGACCGACCGTCTCCTCCAAAAGCGGAATGTGGCAGCTCACCACGTGCGCCCGGGCGAAGGCGTCCTCCAGCGAAACCAGCTCCACGCCGAGACGCGCGGCCTCCTCGGGAGACACCACGGGATCGTAGGCGATCACGGACACGTCCAGGCGCCGGATTTGATCCAACACCATGCGCCCTGTCCGGCTCAGCCCCAGCAGGGCCACCGTGCTGCCATAGGCGCCGACCAGATAGGGATCGTCCGGGAGATACAGGCCGAGCTCGCGCTGCGCGGTGATCCGCGACCACACGCGCTTGAGCGAAAGCACCAGCATCGAGAAGGTGAACTCGGCCACCGGACGGGCGTTCATCTCCACCGCGCTGGCGACCCGGATCTCGCGATCCCACATCTCTTCCGTGACAAAGGATTTCACCGATCCCGCGGCGTGAAACACCGCCTTCAAGGACGGAAGCGCCCGCAACATGCGAGGCGTCATGCGGGGCATGCCCCAGCCCGACAGAATGATCTCCACCCCGGCCAGTCGCGGATCGGCCAGACTCTCGTCGCTCGGCTCCTCGTCCTGGCGAATGTCGACCAGTTCGACGATCTCACGAAGTCGCTCTAATTCGACTTGGGAAACAACCTGCCGGTAGGCGTAGGGTTTCATCCAAATCAGAGCCTTGGGACGGGGGCGATGCACGGGAAAGGGGGAAGGAGAAAAAAGACGGAACGGGAGCGAGTCCAGACAAGGGGGAAGGGTGCCTCGGGACTTTAGGACAAGCTATTGAGCGCCTTCCCTCGCCTCCAGCACACCGCAGGTTTAACGTAAGACCTCGCACTCGCGCCCGGAATCGCTCATCGTCCCGTTTTCCCGTCGACGGCGCGACGCGACGAAACTCGCATCCGCCCCCGGCGTCCTCCCTTTTCCTCGAACCGCCCTCTTACCCGGCCTCATCGCCTCCGCGTCCCGAGCCCGTTTCCGCCGTGTCCACAACCGCCTCCGATCCCTCCTCCGAGTCCCCCGCCCCCCGCCGCGTCGGCCTGCGCGACATCGCCCGCGCGCTGGAAGTCAGTCTGATGACGGTCTCGCTCGCCTTGCGGAATAGTCCCAAGGTCTCCAAGGCCACCCGTCAGAAGGTGCGCCGCATGGCGGACAAGCTCGGCTACCGTCCCGACCCCGAGATCGCCCGCCTGATGACGCGTCTCCACAAGACGACCCAGTCCTGGGACCGGCCGCCCATGGCCATCGTCGACCTTTCCGCCACCCGCCTCCCCGCCGGCGCCGACAACTACTGCGAATACGTCCGCGTCGGCGCCGTGAAGCGCGCGGAGGCGCTCGGCTATCTGGCCACCTGCTTCCACCTGCTCGACTACGAGGGCGACCTTCGACGCCTGCTCAAGGTTCTCCATTACCGGGGCATCCGCGGCATCCTCCTCCTGCCTCCGCTCAGCCCGGTGGAGCTGCCCGCCGGCCTCGACTGGTCGCCCTTCTCGGTCATCGCCGCCTCCTACGCGATCACCCCGCTGCAATTCGACCGCGTGGTGCCGCACCAGTTCTACGACATGTGCCGGCTCATCCGCCTCCTCCAGGCCAAGGGCCACCAACGCATCGGCGCCGTCTTCGAAAGAGGCCTCGAGGAACGAACGCAGTTCCACTTCACCGCCGCGATCAAGCTCTACGACCACGATCAAAACCTCCTTCGCGTGGCGGACTTCTCCAACCTGTCCCGCGACGAGATCGGCGACTGGCTCGAAAAGCGCCGGCCCGACGCCATCATCACCACCGCGGCGCAAAAACTCCAGGACGCGATCCTCGCCCTGGGCCGTCGCTCCCCCGCCCCGGAAATCGTCAGCCTCGGCGCGTTCAAGGACTCCCCGTTCGCCTGCTGGGATCAACGTCCCGCCGATATCGGTTCCGACGCCGCCCTGCTCCTCGCCGGCATGATGCGCCACAACGAGACCGGCGTGCCCGAGTCCCCCCGCACCAGCATGGTGCAGGGCGTGTTCAAGGACGCCGACCCCGTGGCGCCCGCCGCTCCCCCGAAGCGCCCGCGCGCGGCCCGTCGCTGATGCTCCGCTAGTTTTACGCTACAGTCCGAGCCGGACCCTGCGGGGTTGTCTCGGATGCCCGCGCCGGTTGCGGATTACGTTTTTCCGGTCATCTCCGCTCGACCGCTCCACAGTGTTCCCCATGCGTCTAAAACACCTGTCGAAACAGCTCCCCTTCATCGCCGCCTCGCTGCTGGTCTCCTGCGCGTCCCGGCCGGTGGAGAAAACCGCCGCCGCCCCGGCCGCCCCCGCCTATCTGTTCACCTCCGCCGGCGGCGAAGGGGACGGCCTCCAGCTCGCCTTCAGCCCGGACGGCCTCGACTGGACGGCGCTCGACCGCGTGTTCCTCAAACCGTCCGTCGGCTCCGGACGGCTTCGCGACCCGCAGCTGCTTCGCGACGAGGACGGCCTCTTCCGCCTCGTCTGGGCCAGCGGCGACGCCGACCTCGGCGTCGGCTACGCCACCTCGCGCGATCTTGTCACATGGTCGGACCAGCGTCTCCTGCCCCTCATGGTCGACATTCCCGGCGCGAAAGCCTGCCACGCGCCCGAGCTCTACCGCGTGCCCGACACCCGCGAATACGCCGTCGTCTGGTCCGGCGTCGTCCGCGCCGAGGGCGAGACGCGCGACCGCTCGCGCATCTACTATTCGCTCACCCGCGACTTCAAGCGCTTCACCCCGCCGCGCCCGCTCCTGGACACCTCCCTCGACGCATCCGATCCGTCGATCGCGTATTCGAACGGGCGCTACCAACTTTTCTTCACCACCACGGAGCCCGGCGAGGGCGGTCGCACGGGCGCCCTTCGCGTCGCCGACGCCGCCCACCTCCTCGGTCCCTATTCCGCGCGCCCCGAGCCCCTCGTCGCCGGGGAGCGTCCCGAAGCCCCCGCGCCCGTCGCGATCGGCGACCGTCTGCGCGTCTTCTTCGACGCCCAGGGCAAGACCCGCAACCGCGTCCGCGAGACCCGCGACGGCCGGACCTGGACCGATCTCACCCCGAGCCTCGCCGCCGCCTCCGGCCAGCGCCACGGCTCGATCGTCGCCGTCCCCGCCCCTTTGGCCGAGGAGCTTCGCCGCCAGTCCGCCGCGCTTTCCGGCGCGCCCGCGCCCGCCCTCGCCGGCTACACCGCCGACCCCGCCATCCGCGCCTTCGGTGATCGTTATTACCTTTATCCGACCTCCGACCGCCCCTTCTGGAACACCACGGAGTTCGCGGTCTGGTCCTCGCCGGACCTCGTCTCCTGGAAAAAGGAAGGCGTGATCCTCGATCTCGCCCGCGGCGACGTTTCCTGGGCGAAAAACAAGGCCTGGGCGCCCGACTGCATAGAGCGCGACGGCCGCTACTACTTCTACTTCTGCGGCGAGCACAACATCGGCGTCGCCGTCGGCGATTCCCCCGTCGGTCCCTTCCGCGACGCGCTCGGCCGACCACTCGTCGAGGACGCGAAGATCAAGACCTTCAGCATCGATCCCTGCGCCTTCATCGACGACGACGGCCAGGCCTACCTCTACTTCGGCAACGGCACCCCGACGGTCTGGCGCCTCAACCGCGACATGATCTCCTTCTCCGGCCAGCCGATGGAGTTTTCCCTGCGCGAGTTCCGCGAGGGCATCGTCGTCTTCAAGCGCGCCGGCCGCTACTACTTCATGTGGTCGATCGACGACGCCCGCAGTCCCGACTACCGCGTCGGCTGGGGCGTCGCCGACAAGCCCACCGGCCCCGTCGTCTCGCCGAAGGAAAACTTCATCGTCCTTCGCCAAAACGGCTCCGCCAAGGGCACCGCCCACCACGCCGTGCTCAACATTCCCGGAACCGATCGCTGGTATGTCGCCTACCATCGCCACGCCATCCCCGGCGGCGGCGGCTACAAGCGCGAGACCGTCCTCGTCCGCATGAACTTCGACGCCGCGGGCAACATCCTGCCGATGGATCCGATGCAGCCCGCCTTCCGACCCGGCGACATCGGGGAACCTCTCTCCGGCGGCCGCGGTCGTCCCTGACCTCGCCGGCGCCCCCCACGACCTTCCGTCTTCACGCCGGGGCGCCTGCGTTTCGCATCCACCCTCTTTTCACCACACAACCCACACCACCATGCCCCTGCTCAGCCCCCGTCTGCGAACCAGCCTGATGCTCGGCCTCTTCGGCTCCGCCCTCGGCCTCGCGTCACCCGCATTCGCCGCCACCGCCCCCGCCGCTTCCGCCTCCATGCCCAAGCACTCCTTCACCATCGGCGACGAGGACTTCCTCCTCGACGGCCAACCCTTCGTCATCCGCTGCGGCGAGATCCACTTCCCCCGCGTGCCGCGCGAATACTGGAAGCACCGCCTCCAGATGTGCAAGGCCATGGGTCTCAACACGGTTTGCGTCTACCTCTTCTGGAACTTCCACGAGTGGGAAGAGGGCAAGTTCGACTGGTCCGGCCAGGCCGACGTCGCCGAGTTCTGCCGCCTCGCCCAAGCCGAAGGCCTATGGGTCATCCTCCGCCCCGGCCCCTACTCCTGCGCCGAGTGGGAGATGGGCGGCCTGCCCTGGTGGCTCGTGAAGCACGACAACATCGGCCTGCGCACCACCGACCCGCGCTTCCTCGAACCCGCCAAGCGCTACCTCAAGGAGGTCGGCCGCGTCCTCGGTCCGCAACAGGTCACCCACGGCGGCCCGCTCCTCATGGTGCAGGTCGAAAACGAATACGGCTCCTACGGCGACGACCCCGTCTACATGGGCGCGCTCCGCGACGCCCTCGTCGAAGGCGGCTTCGACGTCCCGCTCTTCGCCTGCAACCCCGCCGGCGCCATCGCCAACGGCTACCGCGACGACATCTTCCAGGTGGTCAACTTCGGCCAGGGCGCCGCCGCCAAGTCCTTCGAGACCCTGCGCAAATTCCAAAAGACCGGCCCGCTCATGAACGGCGAGTATTACCCCGCCTGGTTCGACGTCTGGGGCCGCAAGCACGCCACCGGCGCCCCCGAGCCCATCGCCGCCGACCTCGATTACATGCTGAAGCACAAGCACTCCTTCAGCATCTACATGGCCCACGGCGGCACCACCTTCGGCTTCTGGCCCGGCTCCGACCGCCCCTTCCTGCCCGACACCTCCAGCTACGACTACGACGCCCCGATCAGCGAGGCCGGCTGGGTCACGCCCAAGTTCGAGGCGATCCGCGACGTATTCGCCAAATACCTACAGCCCGGCGAGTCCATCCCGCCCGCGCCCGCCGCGAATCCGGTGATCACCATCCCGGCCTTCACGCTTACCGAGACCGCCCCGGTCTTGACCAACCTCACCAAGCCCGTCGTCGACGCCACCGCCCGCCACATCGAGGCCTACGACCAGAGCCGGGGCATCACCGTCTACTCGACCACGCTCCCCGCCGGCCCCGCCGGCACGATCTCCGCCAAGGCCGTGCACGACTTCGGCTGGGTCTTCCTCGACGGCAAGGCCGCCGGCGTCTTCGACCGTCGCTCCCGCCGCTACGAGCTCCCCATCCCCGCCCGCAAGTCCGACACCCGCCTCGAGATCGTCGTCGAGTCCATGGGCCGCGTGAACTTCGGCAAGGAGGTCTACGACCGCAAAGGCATCCAGGGCCCCGTCCGCTTCGACGCCGAGGGCTCCGCTCCCGCCGTCGAGGTCCGCGACTGGAAGATCCATCCCTTCGAGCTCGACGCGTCCGACCTCGCCGCCCTCCGCTTCGCTCCCGCCAAGGACGCCGCCAAGACCAAGGCCGCCGGCCCCAGCTTCTGGCGCGGCTCCTTCGAGATCACCGAGGTCGGCGACAGCTTTCTCGACGTCCGCAACCTCGGCAAAGGCATGATCTGGATCAACGGCCACAACCTCGGCCGCTTCTGGAACATCGGGCCGCAGCAGACGATGTATATCCCCGGCCCCTGGCTCCGCGCCGGCCGCAACGAGATCGTCGTCCTCGACATGATCGGCCCCGCCAAGCCCGAGCTCGCCGGCCTCGCCAAGCCCATCCTCGACGTCCTCCGTCCCGAGCTCGACTTCGCCCGCCCCGCCCGCGCCAAGGGCGAATTCAGCGCCGCAGGGGTCACCGCCGCGCACTCCGGGCAGCTTCGTCCCGAGCCCGAGTGGCAGACCGCCAAGTTCGCCCACTCCGCGTCCGGTCGCTACCTCGCGTTCGAAGCCCTCGAGGCCCACGGCGGCAACACCCACGCCACGATCAGCGAACTCGACGCCACCGACGCCTCCGGCAAGGTCCTTTCCAAGGCCGGCTGGAAGATCCTCTGGGTCGACAGCGAGGAGGTCACCGCCGAGGCCGGTTACGCCGACAACATGCTCGACGGCCAGCCCAACACCCACTGGCACACCGCCTACGGCAACAACAAGGCCACGCCCTACCCGCACCGCGTCGTGATCGACCTCGGCGAGTCCACCAGCATCGGCGGCATCCGCTACCTCGCCCGCTCCGGCGACAACTCCCGCCCCGGCCGCATCAAGTCCTACAGCGTCTACCTCTCCGACAAGCCCTTCGGTCTCGCCCTGCCGGAATAAGCCGCGTCCGTCGGTCGACCGAGTCTGTCAAAACAAGGCGCCGGGAATTCGTTCCCGGCGCCTTTTTCGCGCCCGTCCGTCCGGATGCGCGCGACCCAGGTTCGACGCTAAACCTTTGCGACCCTTGAGACCGTCCCTTCGCAAGCGCCGTCTCTCCCCTGCCCCGCGGGAAATTTCTCCCGCCCCGTCCCCCGCCATGACCCGACCACGTCCTCGGCCGCTCCGCTCCGTCCGCCCTCTGCTCCCCTTGCTTGTCGGCCTGCTCGCGCCCGTCGCCTGGTCCCAGACCACTTCCAGCGGACAGCCCTCGGGCCTGCCCGAGCTCAAGTGGCATCTGAGCGCCCGCCCCTGGACGCCGCTCGACACCCCGCGCACCGATCCGCTCGACAAGGTCGAGTCCATCATCACCGCGCTCGCCCCCCTTCAGTATTGGAACAACTCCACCCCCGGCGACGTGCAGGACGGCGGAGACGTGCAAAACGGTTCGCTCATCGACCCCTTCAACCTCCGCGAGCACCAATACGCCACGCCCTACTTCGCCTTCGCCGTCGCCACCGCCGTCTCCGAGGGCCGCGCCGTCTCCCTGCTCGAGTCCGGCGCTCGCGCCCTCGACCACGCCACCGCCGACATCGCCGGCCTCGACGGCTCCGCCAAGGCCAACGACAACCACGGCGAGTTCTTCTGTGCGCCCATGATGAAGGCCCTGCGCCTCTTCAAACGGATCGCCGCCCAGTATCCGTCCATCCTCACCGCCTCCCGTATCGCCCGCTGGGAATCGCGCCTCTCCACCTCGCGCGTCTCCTACATGAACAACGGCGTAGGCCAGAACTGGCGCACCTACGCCATGAAGGGCGAGTGGCTCCGCGTGCAGGACGGCCTCGTGCCCCGCGCGGCCGGCACCGGCTCCGGCAGCTACCAGGGCGTCGGTTTCATCGAGTGGTATTGGAACAACGAGCAGCGCGCCCGCTACTCCCGCGACCGAGACCAGTTCTTCCTCGATCCGTATTACCTGATGTATCACGACGATGATACCAACAGCCGGCAAAATTTCGCCTATCACGGCGGCGCCACCGGCAACCTGCTCGACCTGATCGTCAACGGTTACGACGGCCCCTCGCGTAACGACATCTTCAATACAATCTCGTTCGCCGCCCGCAGCTCCCTGCTCACCATGTCGGGCAACGGCGACGCCCCCGCGAGCGGCCGCACCGGCAACCACATCTGGAACGACGTCGTCTACGGCAACACCTACGAGCAGATGGCCGAGCTCACCTGGACCGCGGGCGACAAACGCCTCGCCGGCCAGTTCCGCCGCGCCGCCCGCCTCGCCTTCAAGAGCGCCTGGCGTTTCCAACAGGAGCAGGGCTGGTTCTCCGTCACCAAGAGTCTTCTCCCGCCCTCGCACAAAAACGTCTACTACGACTGGAGCGCGCTCACCAACTACAACGGCTACACCGAGATTCACAGCTCCGAGGCCTTCGCCACCCGGCTTACCGCCATCCCCGAGCAGCCCGTGCCCGCCGAGATCGGCGGCTTCGCCTTCAACCTCGATTCGCAGTTCGCCACCTCCTTCGCCAACGCCGGCGGCATGCAGGTGCAGCTCTGCACCCGCGGCTCCAGCCAGACCGCGAGCGACCTCCAGGCCGGCGTGAACAGCTTCACCCTCGGCATCGTCCGCTTCAGCCGCCCCGACTGGGAATCCCGCCTCGGCCCCGCCGACGGCTGGACCGCCGCCAACTGGAGCCAGGCGATCAGCTTCGCCCCGACCTTCCTCGAAAACGGCGCGTGGAAGCTGCTCTCCGAGCTGCCCGACCGCTACGGCGGTGTCTTCACCCCGAGTTTCGTCCACCCGCTGCTCGTGCGTGGCACGCTCGCGCTCACGCCCAAGACCGGCCAGACGGGCCCGAGCTTCGCGCTCAATCTCGTCATCACGCCCGACGGCGTCCTCGTCGACACCGTGCGCAGCGCCGGCTCCGAGGACTTCGGCGTCGTCTGGCCGCTGATGGAGTTCGACGGCAAACACGTCCTCGACGCCCGCGTCGGCACGAACATCGCCTCCACGTCCTACCCGAAGCAGTCCGCCAACCGCCTCGTCCTCCAGGCCGAGTCCGCCACACTCGCCGGCGGCGCTGCGACCGCCACCGCCAACTCCGGATTCACCGGGTCCGGCTACGTCAGCGTGCCCGCCACTTCCGGCGCCCTGGAATGGACCGGCGTCCCCGGCGGCGACGGCGGCTCCGCCACCATCGGTTTCCGCTACACCCTGCCGCAGGCCACCGCCGCCTCGCGCACGCTCACGCTCCGCGTCAACGGCGTCGCCCGCACGATCTCCTTCGTCCACACCGGCAACGCCAACACCTACGGGAGCGGCGTGCTGAGCTTCCCGATGTATTGGCACCAGGTCCACGTGCCCGTCTCGCTCCTCGCCGGCTCTGCCAACACCATCCGCCTCGAAAGCGCCGACGGCGCCGGCCTCTCCATCGACGAGATGCGCGTCTTCCCCGCCGACGCCGCGCAGGCCGAGCCCGACCAGCAAACCTTCATCGCCCTCGGCGCCGCCCCTTCCATCGACGCCTCCGCCGCCTTGCGCCGCTCCGCCTACGGCGACCAGCGCCCGCTCCGCGTCACCAACGCCGGCGCCACCGTCTCGACCTTCGTCTACCCGCGCAAAGCCGCCGATCCCTCCGCCGAGGCCGTGCGCGCGAGCTTCGTCCGCGACGGCGCCGATTTCGCCTCGGTGCTCGGTCGCGTGCGCGGCGACACCTACGTCGGCCGCACCTCCGCCGGCGGCATCGGCACCGGCATCGATCTCGACGGCGACGGCGCCAACGACGTCACCTTCGACCAAAGCTGCGCCTTCGTCCTCCAGCTCTCCGCCGGCATCGTCACCGCCGTCGAGGCCGACCGCTTCATCACCTTCCGCCAAGCCGGCCGCGAGATCGCCCTTGCGCCACACACCCCCGTCACTCTTGGCGCCTACGCCGAATTCTGGCATCACCTCGCCCTGCCTGTCTCCGGACGCCGTTTCGAGGCCACGGTGGACTTCACCCCGCCCACCACCCAGACCGGCGAAGTGTTGGCCGGTTTCGCCGGCGCCGGCGTGAGCACCCCTGAAACACTCGCGGCCTACCTGAGGTTCACAAACGAGGGTCGTGTCGTTCCACAACCCGCGACCGGCTTGTCGGATTCGAGCTACACCCCGGGTGTCTCCCAACGCGTCCGCCTCCTCGTCGACCTCATGGAGCGCCGTTACGACCTGTGGGTAAAACCCGCCGGACAACCCGAGCGCCAACTCGTCGCCCGCGCCACGCTCCCAACGTCCGTGCGATCCGCCGACGACCTCGATACCTTCGCGTGGATCGGCGCGCCCGCCACCGCCGCTCGCACCTCGGCCTCCACCGAGTTCGCGACGCCGTTCGCGGTGAAAATCAATTTCCAGACCGCCACCTCCGCCGGCTACCCGGGCTACCTGCCCGACACCGGCGCCGCCTACGGCAACCGGGGCAGCGGCTACACCTACGGCTGGATCGAGGGCGCGAACACCGCGCTCACCCGGGACCGAAACAGCGCCAACTCGGCCGACGAGCGCTACGACACGCTCAACCAGATGCAGTATAACAACCCGCCCACCGAGACGCACACCTGGGAGATCGCCGTGCCCGACGGCTCCTACGACGTGCGCCTGGTCTGCGGCGACCCCGACTACACCGACAGCTACTACCACGTCCTCGCCGAGGGCACGACTCTCGCGCAGGGCAACGCCCAAGGCTCCGGCCGCCGCTTCATCGACCAGCGCGCCCGCGTCCTCGTGGCCGACGGCCGCCTCACGCTGACCAACGGCCCCGGCGCCTACCGAAACAAGATCTGCTTCATCGAGATCGCCTCCACCGCGTCACGCGCGTATCCGTTTGTCAGTTACAACGCCTGGTCTTCTTCGCGTTTCCCCGGAGGGTCCGGATCCGCCGCGGCCGCCCCCGACGCCGATCCGGACCAAAACGGCGTCCCCAACGCGCTTGAATACGCCTCCGGCGCTTCCGCCGGGGCAGCCTCGGGCGCGTTGACCGGTCTCGCCGCCCGGACGCCGGACCTCGCCGAGTTCGGATTCCTGAGATCCGCCCAGGCGATCGACGCCAGCTATAGCGTCTGGGAAAGCGACGACCTCCTTCACTGGGATCCGCTCTGGAGCACGCTGGAGGATTCCGACTTCAGCTCTCCGCTTGTCGCCGGCGCGGATGCCGCTTCCACCGGCTGGGTTACGCTACAAGTGCCTCTCGACACCGGCCGCCCCCGACAGTTTTTCCGTCTTCAGGTCGGCCTGCCGCCTTGAGCGACGCATAAGCAGAATTACGCTTAGCAACCCCGGCAAGAGCCAGACGCCAGTCAGTTTCTTATCTTACATCCACCCGCAATGAGTTTGTCCCGTTCCTTCCTCCATCTGCCCCGTGTCGCCTTGTTCGCGCTGTCCCTAGCCGTCCTGCCGCACGCGACGCAGGCTCAGTCCTTCACCGAGGGCGTGCAGACCTACGCCTCGCTCTCCGCCGCGACGGTCACGCTCGGCGGCAAGTGCGAGCTTCGCCTCACCGGAACCGCGCCGCTCACGGGCAGCACCATCAACCTCACCTCCGCGGACGCCGCGCTTCTCTTCGTGAACGTGAAGCCCTCGGTCGTCGCGTCCACCTATCTCTCCCAGATCCGCATCAACGGCGCCTCCGCCGTGTCGGGCACCAACTGCCGCGTCGTCCAATACGCGCAAGGCACTCTCGTGCTTCCGCACGCCCCGGCCTTCCAGCCCTTCCAGGCCTGGAGCGGCCCCGCCTTCACCGGTAGCACCGCCTCGTTCGGCCAATACACCTACTACAACACCGCCGCCACGCTCGGCTCCCTCAACAAGACCATCAGCTCCTTCAAGCTGAAGCGCGGCTACATGGCCACCGTCTCCACCCAGGCGAACGGCACCGGTCCGAGCAAAAATTATGTCGCGCAGGACGGCGACCTCGAGGTCTCCCTTCTTCCTTCGCAACTCGACAACGCCATCCAGTTCGTCCGCGTTTTCCCCTGGCGCTGGGTCTCGAAAAAAGGCGTCTGCGACAGCTCGCCCACCACCTTCAACGCCGGCTGGTTCTACAACTGGAACAACGACGGCAACAACATCCAGTCCACCTCCGACTACGAGTTCGTTCCGATCCGCCAGCAACGCTGGTGGCCCGCCTACCCCACGAACAAACCCGAGTCCAACCACCTCCTCGGTTTCAACGAGCCCAACAACTCCGTCGAGGACGCCTACACCACGCTCAACAACGGCGACGTGAACACCGCCATCGCCGTCTGGCCCGAGCTGCTCGCCAACGGTCTTCGCGTCGGCTCGCCCGCCCCGACCGACGCCGGCCGCCCCTGGCTCTACGACTTCATGACCAAGGCCGACGCCGCCGACCTCCGCGTCGACTACGTCGCCATCCACATGTATCAATGCGGCCATACCGCCAGCTCCCTCTACAGCTGGCTCAAGGCCATCTACGACGCCACCGGCCGCCCCATCTGGGTCACCGAATTCAACAACGGCGCCAACTGGACCACCTGCGCCGACCCCACCCAGGCGCAAAACGCCGCCACCATCCAGAGCTTCATCGACATGATGGACGCCGCTCCGTTCATCGAGCGCTACTCGATCTACAGCGCGGTCGAGGAGGTCCGCCAGCTCACCGACTCCACCGGCGCGGTCACCGCCACCGGCGCCGTCTACCGCGACAAGGTCTCCCCCATCGGCCACGTCCAGGCCGTGCCCGCCGCCGGCACGCGCGGCATGGCCCAGCTCCCCTTCGAAAACCACACGCGCGACACCTCCGGCTTCGGCAACAACGGCTTCGCCGCCTTCGCCCCCGCCTACGCCGCCGGCCGCGTCGGCCAGTCCCTCGTTCTCGATGGCTCCAACAACTACGTCCAGCTCCCCGACGGCGTCGCCTCCGGCACGGCCTTCAGTTTCGCCGCGTGGGTCTACTGGGACGGCGGTGGCAACTGGCAGCGCATCTTCGATTTCAGCGGCGACCTTCTCGGCTCCGCCAGCACCCGCTACCTCTTTCTTACGCCCAGCAACGGCTCGGGCATCCGCTTCGCCATCCGCAACGGAGGCACGGAACAGACGCTCACCACCTCCGCCCCCCTCGCGACCGGGCAATGGCAGCACATCGCCGTCACCCTCTCCGGCGGCACCGCCCGCATCTACGTGAACGGAGTCCAGGCCGCCTCCGCCGCGGTGAGCATCACGCCGTCCCTCTTCGCCCCCAAATACAATTACCTCGGCAAAAGCGCCTTCCCCGCCGATCCGCTTTTCAAGGGCCGCCTCGATGAGGTTCGCGTCGCCGACTACGCCTTCACCGCCACGCAGATCGCCACGATGGCCGCGGCCACCAACACCGCGCCTCAGTTCTCCGCCGGCGTGATCAACGGCGGAAGCGCCACCCAGGGCGTCGCCTTCACCGGCAGCGTCGCGGGCGCCGCCACCGACGCCGATGCGGGCGACACGCTCGTCTACTCGAAAACCAGCGGTCCCGCCTGGCTCTCCGTCGCCGCCGGCGGCGCCCTCTCCGGCACGCCCACCTTCGGCGACGAAGGCATCGAGGAATTCGTCATCACCGTGACCGACTCCGCCGGCGCCACCGCCTCCGTCGTCTACACCGTGACCCTCCCCTCCGTCCTCGGCAACGGAACCTGGATCTCGGACGCCTCGGGCACCTGGAGCGACACCACCAAGTGGAGCTCCGGCTTTCCCGCCAACGGCGTCAACTACGCCGCCGACTTCAGCACGCTCAACATCACCGCCGATCGCACCGTCACGCTCAACACCTCCCGCCCCATCGGCGTGCTTCGCTTCGGCGACACCTCCGGCGCCCAGACCTGGACCCTCGCCTCGAGCGGCGGCGCCACCCTCACCCTCGACACCGGCCTCACCACCATCTCGCCCGGCCTCGTCGTGAATCAGAACACCGCCACCATCTCCGCCTCGCTCGCCGGCACCAACGGCTTCACCAAGAGCGGCGCCGGCACCCTCGTCCTCTCCGGCGCCAACTCCGTCTCCGGCACCGTCAACATCGACACCGGCAGCAACACCTCCGGCGAAGGGACCGTCCGCCTCGCGCACCCCAACGCCCTCGCCTCGGCCACCACGCTCGCCATCCGCACCAACAACTCCGGCAGCTCCACCCTCGCCCTCGACGGCACGCTCGGCGACATCGTTTCGCCCGCCGCCATCAACCTCAGCGGCCGGAACAACATCATCGCCGCCATCCGCAACCTCACCGGCGCCAACACCCTCTCCGGCGCCATCGCCCTCCAAAGCGGTGGCAGCAACTACACCATCCAGTCCGACGCCGGCACGCTCACCCTCGGCGCCATCGGCACCGCTCTCACCGACAACCGCACCCTCACCTTCTCCGGCGTCGGCAACACCACCCTCGGAGGCGTCGTGTCCAACGGCTCCGGCACCCTCCACCTCCTCAAAGGCAGCTCCGGTCGCCTCTCGCTCACCGCCGCGAACACCTTCACCGGCAACGTCACCGTATCCGGCGGCACGCTCGCCGTTCTCGGCTCGGGCGCCCTTTACGCCGGCGCCTACAACAACACCGCCATCCTCACCCTCAACTCCGGCGCGACCCTCGAACTCGACCGCTGGGGCTACGGCCCGAGCGGCAGCTACCGCACTCAGGCGCTCGGCGGCCTCGCCTACGCTGCCGAACGCTTCATCATCAACGGCGGCGCCATCCGCTACACCGGCGGCGCCGCCGGCGCCCCCCTCAACCCGTCGGAGGCGCCCTACGGCCCCGGCTTCACCATCGGCGCCTCCGGGGCCACGCTCGAGGCCGCCAAGGTCGCCGACACCTGGACGGTCAAAAACGACAGCCGCGGCAGCGGTCCCGTCGCCAGCGCCGCCGGCGGCACCCTCACGCTTGCCGGGGCCGGCAACGGCATCTTCGACAAGGTGCTTCCGGGCACCGGGGCCCTCGTGAAAAACGGGGCCGGCGTCTGGACCCTCACCCAGGCCAACACCGCCACCGGACCCGTGTCCGTCTCCGCCGGCACGCTTCTTGTGAACGGCTCCACTTCCACCGGATCGGTCACCGTGGGCGTGTCCGGCACCCTGGGCGGCACCGGCACCGTGGGAGGGGCGCTCAACGTGCTCGGCACCCTTTCACCCGGCCCCGCCACCGGTATCGGACGTCTCACTACGCAGGCCGCCGTGACGCTCGCCGCCGGCTCCGTCTCCAGGTTCGAGATCAACAAGAGCGCGGCCACGGCCGACCAGCTCTTCACCTCCGGCTCGCTCGTCTTGGGGGGCACCCTCTCCGTCTCCAACCTTGCGGGCACGCCCGTCGCGGGCGACGGCTTCACCCTCTTCCAGGCGGGCTCCGTCTCCGGCGCCTTCGCCGCCTATGCTCTGCCCGCCCTCTCCACCGGCCTGCGCTGGAAGACCTCCACCCTTGCCCAAGGCGTGCTGGGCGTCGAATACGACCCCGCCACCTACGTCGGCTGGGCCGCCACCCGCAGCTTCCCAGGCGGCGCGTCCGGTCAAAGCCTGGACCCCGACGGCGACGGTCTGGCCAACGCGATGGAATGGATCCTCGACGGCAATCCCGCCGTCTCCGATTCGGCCCGGCAACCGTCGCTCGCCCTCCGCGCCTTCGGCGTCGCCGAATGGCCCGGCGCGACGGAAGGAAAGCGTTACCTCAGCCTGACCGCCACCGTTCGTAAGAACCTCGTCGGCGCCAGCCTCGTCGCCCAGGCCTCGACGTCGCTCGACACCTTGGACGCGGCCGAATCCGCCTCCCCGATATTCACCTTCGTGGTTTCGGATTCGGGCGACTTCGAGCAGCGCACCTGGATTTATACCCAACCCGTGGACGAGATCGGTGGACGCGCCTTTATGCGTATGAAGGCGATCTTGCCATAAAACTCGCGGATCGCCCCCGCCCCGGCGAAACGGGGTTCGAACGATTCTCTCGCGCCTCGGCATGAACCGTTGCGCGAGGAAAAATGGTGCCCGGGACAGGGATCGAACCTGCACGCCTTACGGCAAGGGCTTCTAAGACCCTCGTGTCTGCCATTCCACCACCCGGGCGGGAGATAAAGATCAGGAGCGAATGACGGCTCGATGCGCCTTCGCAAGCGCCATGTGGCGCCTCGCCTGGGACGCGCCGGCATCTCGTGGCGTCCGCAAAAAACAATGCAGCCCCTCGCGCCGTGACGCAAGGGACTGCATCCAAATCCGTCAGGAAACCACGCGCTTCGTTTTCTTCGCCGCCGGGGAAACCGTGTCCTCGTCGCCGATCTTGAACGGCACCGCGGTGTCGTCGTCGGCGTCCGCCTCCAGATCCTGGTGCAACGTGGAACGAACCAGTCTCCGCAATCTGCGGGAGGAAATGCGCACATGGGCGGTCAAGCGCCAGAAGCCTCGATTGGCCGGGTGATGCGCAAACTCTTCCGATTCGAAAAAGAACTCCCGATAACGCTTCAGCCGGGCCACGCTCCGGACAAAATCCAGATCCGCCGCGAAATGCTGCGGCCACAAAAACTCCACCAACGGCGCCAACAAGCGCGCATGGGGGTAGAGGGCGCGGTGCAGGACCATGCGCTCATACTTTTCGACTCTGAGCCCATGCTTTTCGCAGTAGAGCTCGGCGAAGGTTTTCTCTGTCATCGGGGTAAACTGAATGGGGTGAGCGTCCTTCCCGTGGAAATCCAGTGAAAGACGCGTGAATTCGTGCGTCACAACACGCACGCGCACAACCGCCAACCCCCTACGCAGATACAGGTAAGAAGCCCCGCGAAGGCGGCTTCAGCGTCGTTTTCCCCAAAGCAGCTCAAGCACCGAGCGAAGATCCTCGCCCGGCTGGGATACGCCGCGTCGCGTCTCGATCAGTTTTCGGCCGCGGTTCGCCCGCAACAGCTCAGCGTCCACCTTGTCGATGCGGATCTCGCCCGGACGAAAGCCGGGCAATTCCAAGGAACCCAGACGCCGCAAACGCAGCGGCGCCCCCGTCACGCTCAAACAAAGCTCCCAACCCGCGCCCCCGCCCTGGGCCGGAACGACCAAGCTGGGATAACGACGCGCAAAATCCGGCTCGCCCGGCTCCGCGATCCGCAAGGTGACCGCGACCGGCGTGGCGGAGAAAACCTCGTCCAGGGAGCGCAAGCCCCCCGCCCGACTCCGCGAAAAAAAATCCAAGGGATCGAGTCCCGTCAGATTCATCCCGTTCCAGACGCCGTGCTCGTTCGGACTCCCAAAGCCGCGCGCCTTATACCATTCCTGAAACCGGTCGGTAACCCTCAAGCCGATCTCCAGATGCAGGTGCGCTCGCTGCTTTGGAATCGTGTAGCCGCCGGCGCTTCGCCCCAGCGTCCCGATCGTTTGCCCGGCCGCGACCACAGCGCCTATCCGCAGACCGGGGGCCACGCGCGAAAGATGCGCGTAGAGAGAATACACCGGAGGCGATTGTTCCGAATGCTCGACGACGATGTAGCGCCCATAGCTGCTCGCCCCTTCCCGCAGGCTGATGTGCCTCACCACGCCAGGAAGGATGGAAAAAACCGGATCCAGCGGCTCTCCGTTGCGATCCCGCTCCAAGGGAAACAGATCGAGCCCTTCATGAAACTGCCGGCCTGCGCTGCGCACGCTGCCAAACATGCCCGAGAGGACCTCGCCCGATTCCGTAGGCTGCACAAAACGCTCCACGCCGCCTCCGCGCAGGTAGGCGTCGTTTGGGGTGGGCCAGACCAATTGCAGCCTGACCGGAGCTTTCGTCGCGCTTTCGGCCGGACGCGCCGGCGCTTTGCCCGCGACCACAGGGGCCGAGGCGACCTCGTTCTCGTCGCATCCCGCCAGCAAACAGGCCGCGATCGCGAGCACACGCGACGCGAACCGTGTTCCCCTCCGACCCTTCATTGAGACTTCTCGAGTTCCTCGCGCAGGTCTTTCGAGGAGCGAGCGATGTTTTTGGCCAGCTCCTCGAGCTCGGATTCAGGCACCTCGAAGTAAGTCACGATGTAACCTTGGGACATGGCCCCGTCGATCCGCCGCGCGCCAACGGGACGTCCGTTTAGCATGGAGACGATACGCTTCCCCTGATTGGGAACGCTCATCTTAAACAGGTCGCGCGAGGCGGCGGTGGTCAGCTTGAACGCGAGCGCCTTGCCGAGCTCGTTGTTCACGACCTCGCAGGCCTCGATGTCGTATTCCGTGAAATAGGCTTTCGGCTCGACCGAGATGGAAACTCCGCTTTGCGGAAGGCGCGCCACCGCCCCGGCGTCCTGCGGATTGGTGGCCTCGAGGAGAAACCGAACCACGCTCACGGGGTAGTCCTTCTTCGATTTGGAGGCGCACCCGCCGGCGGCGAGCAGACCCAGGCACAGGAAGGGGAGAAACAGCAGTCGGGTTACGCGCATGGACGCATTCATGCCTCGTCTCCTCGCCCGCTGGCAAGCCGCGAGCGACGGATCAGGCGCGCAAGTCCGGCAGACGATCCCGGTAATGGTTGAGGATCGGCGCCAGCCGGATCGCCTCCCAGTAGCGGCGCCAGAACTTCCGCGGGCTCGAGAGCAAGCGCAGCAGCCAGCCCAGCACCATGCGATCGGCCCAAGGCGGTATGCTTGCCTGGCCGCCGGTCAAAAACGCGATCGCGGCCCCCAGACACAGGATGCCGGGGCGATAGGACAGGTCGCCGCGCAGGCCCAGGCCGAGCCGCTCCTGCACCCCGCCGCCGATCGCCAGCATCACCACCCGGGGCCGCCGGGCCTCGATCCGAGCCAGCAGATCCGCGTCCCGGATCGGACCCGCCTTGTAGTGGGGCGCCAAATACGTGTCGGCCTCCGTCGTGGCAAAGCCCTGCGCGCGCAGCCAAGCGAGGTTGCGCGCCGACTCCTCGGCCGAGGGCATGACCCAGAAAATCGCGCCCGGCGCCTTCAGATCTTCACGAGCCAGCACCGAGCGGATAAGCTTCAATCCCGAGTGACGCGGGAGTCTTTCGCCGGTGAACAACCTCCACAGCAGGACCATGTAGCCGGAATCCGTGATCGCCAGATCCGCCGTGGTCAGCGCCTCCCGGTAGGAGGGCGACCTGACCAGGTCCACCGCCAGGCCCGGAGCCGAGGGAGCCACGACCAAGCCGCCGGAAACCGCGCGCTCGGTGGCCTGTTCGATCGAGCCCACGAAAAAATCCACGCCCAAGACACGCCGCGTCGGCGCGACGGCGGCGGAGGAGGACAAGGCTTGCGACGGCGCGGGCATGGACATGCCCGAGACCTTGGAACGTGGCTTCGTCCTCCGTAAACGCCGAAAATAGCCGTTCCGACTCCCCTCGGCACCCACGCGGCCCCGCCGTCTGCGTCACTCCCGGGCCGGGGCGAGCGAATCAAAAGACGAGGCGCTCGGGCCGGCGGAAGCATGTCGCAAGTCGCGGGCGGCCAGCCCCCTCCCGAGACAGCGAAGGAACGCGCCGCGACGTTCGCTTGCGAAAGCGATTTTCGCCCCCCCGGCCTACTCGCCCAAAAGCCCCAGCTGCGCCGGATCCACGCGAGCGGAAAGCAATTTGCGCAAAAACGTTTCGCGATGCTCCGGGCAACGACCGAGGCGCAGCACCGCCTCGCGATGCTCCTCGGTCCCGTAGCCCTTGTGCTGGGCGAATCCGTAGCCAGGATGCACCGCGTCCAGCTCCGACATCATCCGGTCGCGCTGCACCTTCGCGATGATCGAGGCCATCGCGATGCATAGCGAACGCCCGTCGCCCTGGACCACGCCTTGGTGCGGGTAGGGAAAGTTTTTGAGCGGCAGTCCGTCGATCAGGATGCGGGCCTGCGCGGGCGGCTGAAACGCGGCGATTTCCTCCGGGGACGAAAAGAGATCGGGCTCGCGCCGCGGCGGAGAAAAGGCCGTGGGCGGGTAGATGCCCTCGAGCGCGCGACGCATGGCGAGCTTGGTCGCCCCGAGGATGTTCTCGGTCTCGATCTCCGCGACCGAGGCCGTCCCGAACTGGGCGTGGATGTGCCCCTCCGCGGCCAGCGCCTCGAAATCGAGATACAGCGCGTCGCGCTCCGCCACGGTGAGCTGCTTCGAGTCGTTTATGCGTTTGGCGTTTTCGTCCGCCCATCGGCTCTCGAGAAAGGCGCGCGTGACGAGGACCGCCGCCGCGACCACCGGACCCGCCAGGGCGCCACGCCCCGCCTCGTCCACCCCGATCAACTCGGGATGCTCCTGAAGCTGCTTCAGATCGAAGCCGCGGAGCTGGCGACGTTTGGCGGACATGGTGCGAAAGGCGAAGCGTGAACGGTTAGGCGAAGCGGAGAACGCGGGCGAGGATCAAGCCCACGGCTCAGGTTCCCCACTCTTTCTTCGGCGGCGGAGGCTTGAGCGGCAATTCGTCCAGTTTGCCCGCCTCGCTCACCACCTCGTAGGCGGTGCGGAAGTGCAGCTTGGCGTAGTCGCGCAGCGCATCGGCGCCGAAGCGCTTGATGATCTCGTGCGCCTGGACCTTCACGGCCGCGCTCGCGCCTTTTTGCAGCGGTTCGCCGAAGCGGCGCGATAGCGCGACCATCTGCCGGACGTATTCGGCACGCGCGACGATCGAGGCGGCGGCGACGACCGGGTCCTCTTCCGCCTTGGTGCGCATGCGGAGCTCGAAGCCCGTCACGCCCAGCTTGGTCAGCTCGCGCTGCACCAGCGGATCCTCGGTGAACTGGTCGAGCAGCCCCCACGGCACGCGCTTCTCCGCCAAGGCGTCCTGCAGGGCGCGCGCGTGCTGGAAGGCGAGGATCTGGTTCTGGCTGCGAAAGCGCGTCCCCATGAGGCTGTTGTATTGGCGCATGTCGCGAGCCTGGATCACTTTCACCACCACGCCGTGCGTGCCGCGGATGATCTTGTCGAGTTCGAGGATGCGCGACTCGGTCATCTTCTTCGAATCCTGCGCGCCGGCCTCGCGCCAGGTCTCGATCATGCTCCGCGAACCGATCACCGTGGCCGCGATCAGCGGTCCGAAAAAGTCGCCCTTGCCCGACTCGTCGCAGCCGGCGTGGTCCTCGAACCAGTCGGGGTGCAGCACCTCGTCGTAACCGAGCTTCGGCGCGCCGGTGATCTCCGGTTCGATCACCATCGTCACGAACTCCTCCGTGCCCTTGCCCGCGACGACCACCTTTTTGCTCTCGTAGCCGGTGACGTTGACCTTGGCCGCGTCGCTGCGAAACGCGAAGCGCGCGTAGGCCACGTCGAAACGCTCCCAGCCGCGGCCGGCCAGCAGCTTGCCCAGCTTGTCGAGCTGCTCGTCGGTGAGCTTGAGCGTGTAGCTCGCGAGCTTCTTGGGCGCGTCGGGATCGGCGGCGGGTTTCTTGGGCATTCGAGGGTCGCGGGATTTGGCCACGGAAGACGGGAAAAGCACAAAACGAATCTGCGCCTTTGAGCGCGCGGGGATTTTGTGCCTTCTCTGCGCCCCGTGTCCGCGAAACAGCTCATCGCCGCCGCCCCCGACTTCCAAGCCGCCCTGCTCGGCTGGTATCGCATCCACCAGCGTCGCCTGCCCTGGCGTGAGGCGCCCTCGCTCTACAAGACCGTCGTGAGCGAGTTCATGCTGCAACAGACGCAGGTGAAAACGGTGCTGCCCTACTTCGCGCGCTGGCTCGCCGCCCTGCCGGACTTCGCGGCGCTCGCCGCCGCCGCGGAGCCCGAGGTGGTGAAACTCTGGGAGGGTCTCGGCTACTACACGCGCGCCCGCAATCTCCACAAACTCGCCCGCGCCCTCGTCGCCCTGCCGGAGCCGCCGCGCACGCGCGAGGCCTGGCTCGAACTGCCCGGCATTGGCCCCTACACGTCGGCGGCGATCACGAGCATCGCCTTCGGCGCGCCCGCCGCCGTCGTCGACGGCAACGTCGTCCGCATCCTGTCACGCCTCGCCGCCGACGGCAGCGCGTGGCGCGACACGACCAGCGCGGGCAAGGCGCTCACGCCGCTCGCCGACGCGCTGCTCAACCACGCCGAACCGGGCGACCACAACCAGGCCATGATGGAGCTGGGCGCCACCGTTTGCACGCGGCACAACCCGCTTTGCACCGTGTGCCCGGTCCGCGCCTTCTGCGCCGCCTGCGGAGCGGGCGAACCAGAGGCCTATCCGCGACTCGCCGCGAAGACCATCGAGTCGCGCACCGTGGTCCGCGCCTGGTGCGTCCGCCCCTCGGACCAGGCCTTGCTCCTGCACCAGACCGACTCCGCCGCGCGCCGCCTTGCCGGACAGCACGAACTCCCGTCGTCGGACCAGCTCGGCCTCGAACCGGGTTTGATCGAGAAAAAGGAGACGCTGCTCGCCGTGAAAAAACGCGGCATCACGCGCTTCGCGTTCACCGAGCCCATCCACGAGTTCGACGCCGCCCGGCTGCCCGCCGTGTTGCCCGCGGGCTTGGTCTGGGTGCCGCTTGATCGGCTCGAATCCGTGCTGATGTCCGGACCGCATCGCCGCTGGGTTCGCGAATTGCTCGCCCGACGCGGCTGAAAACCGCGCCCGATCCGACGACGGTCAAAACCCGTCTCCAGCCCGGCCGGTTGGCCCGCGAACGCAGGCGTTCTCAGCCGAAACGCTTCGCCATGAGCGCTTCCACCCTAGCCTTGGACGAGGCGACGTCTTCGGTGGAGACACGGGGGCTAAGCTCGAGCGTGAGCAGATGCTCCGGACGCCAAAACTGGCTGATCATGTCGAAATCGATCCGTCCGGCGCCCACCGGCTGATGGTCCTTCCCCGCGGCGGAGACGTCGTGTAAATGGAAGCCCAGCAGCCGGCTCGCGTTGCGCTCCAGATGGACGCGGTGGTTGATCAAGCCCATGCCCTCCTTGATGTCGGCGTGGCCCGTGTCGTGCCAGTAGCCGCAAGGCGTGTCGGCTGGCAGCCCCTCGAAGAACGAGGGGAAATCGTCGTCCAAGGGCAGCTCCTCGAACTTCTCGCGGTTTTCACAGCCCAAGGACACGCCGCGTTCGCGCGCATAGGTCGAAATCTCGCCAAGGCTTTTCTGGACCTGCTTCCAGAACGGCCCCATGCGACCCCGCAGTTTCTCACAGGATTTTCGCAACACGCCTTGGTAACGCGCATCGGTCGCGACCGCGGTATCCGGCGCGTTTTTCAGGTAGGCGTGGAGTTTCCGACCCGGAGGAAACAACCAGAATTTCACGCTTCCCAGATGCAGGACCACGACCCGCGCCTTCACCTGGGAGGCGAAGTCGATCGAACGCTTGGTATGCCGCAACCACTGGTCGTGCTCCCGACGATCCTCCTGCGAGGGTTCGAACAGATTCGGAGCCGCCTGGGTCACGCCCGCCGGCAAGGGACAAAAATTGTGCGTGGAGCTGATCTTGATCAGCCCCTCTTCCACCGCCTTCAGGATGCCGGGCACCAACACGATGCGGATGCCATGACTCAATTCCGCGTGGGTGAACCCCAAGGCGGCGATTTCATGCAACATCGCATACCCGTCGTGATGACGGAACGAATTCCAACAGGTCGAAAGGGCGAGGATCGGCTTCAAGGGGACGGCGAGCGAATAAAGGTGTGCAACGCAAACGGCAGGCGTTGCTCTCGCAACATGTAAAAACAAAAAACCGCGCGAGCTGGTTACGCAAGCGCGGTCGTGAAGACCAACTTAACCGGCGGGCTGCCGGCCAAGAGCGAATTACTCGGCGTAGCGGCGGCGCAGCATCTGGGTGAAGGCCTGGACCTTCTCCTTGCGACGGCGGCGCTCGGTGGGCTTCTCGTAGTAACGCTTCGCGCGGACATCCTTGATGATGTTCTCACGCTCGAGCTTCTTCTTCAGGCGGCGCAGGGCGCGGTCGACGGGCTCGTTTTTGCGGATTTTGATCTCGATGGACATGATGAAAGGGAGGGCTCGGAGTTGGAAAAAGTTGAGAAGCAACCGGCCGCCTCCGCCCCCGTCAACGGCTTTTTTGCCCGGCCTGCATATCCGCAGCGTCCGCGCTTGCGCGCCTCGGGCCCCCGCCTCTCCTTCGCCCCATCGTGTCGATCGCCGCCTCAGACTTCGTCCACCTCCACGTCCACACCGACTACAGCCTCCTCGACGGCGCCTGCAAAATCGACCGCCTCATGAAGCGCACCGTCGAGCTCGGCCAACCCGCCGTCGCGCTCACCGACCATGGCAACATGTTCGGCGCCATCGAGTTTTTCAACGCCGCCAAGTCCAACAACCTCAAGCCCATCGTCGGCTGCGAACTCTACCTCGCCCCCGGCTCCCGTCTCGAAAAATCCGGAAAATCCGAGGACGGCAAAAGCTACTACCACCTCGGCGTCCTGGCCAAGAACCTCGAGGGCTACCAAAACCTTCTCAAGCTGGTCTCCGACTCGCACCTGCAGGGCTTCTATTACAAGCCTCGCACCGACCTCCCCACCCTCGCGAAATACGCCAAGGGCCTGATCGGCTTCACCGGCTGCCTCGCCTCCGAGGTCTGCCAGCATCTCATGCGCAACCGCGAGGAGGAGGCCGACGCCGCCTGCGCCCGCTACGTCGAGATTTTCGGCCGCGAAAACTACTTCGTCGAACTCCAGGACCACGGCATCCCCGAGCAGCGCCACATCATTCCCGGCCTCCTCCGCCTCGCCGAAAAATACCAGCTAAAGACGATCTGCTCGAACGACGTCCACTACGTCAAGGAGTCCGACGCCTCCTCGCACGACACGATGCTCTGCATCCAGACCGGGTCGAAGGTCGCCGAGACGAACCGCATGAAGTTCGACTCGTCCGCCTTCTATCTGAAGTCCGCCGACGAGATGCTAAAACTCTTCGGCGAAATCCCCGAGTCGCTCACCAACACCCGCCTCGTCGCCGAGATGTGCGAGGTGAAGATCCCCTTCCCCAAGGGCTCCGAACGCTACCCGCGTTACCCGCTTCCCCCGGAGATCAAGGCCCGCAACCCCGAGCACCGCATCGCCGCGCACTCCTACCTGCTCGATCTCTGCGTCAAGGGCCTCAACCACCGCTACGGCCACGACTACCACGCCGTCGCCGCCCACCCCGTCGTCGCGGAGCGCCTCGCGAAACTCCAAAACCTCGCGCCCGGCCAAAAGCCCGCCCCGCCCGACTACTCCGGCCTCGCCCCCGACGAGTTGCTCGTCCTGCGCACCGGTTACGAGCTCTCCATCATCCACGTCACCGGCTTCGACGACTACTTCCTCGTCGTCTGGGACTTCATCAACTGGGCCCGCGAACACAAAATCCCCGTCGGCCCCGGCCGCGGCTCCGGCGCCGGCTGCCTCGTCGCGTTTCTCCTCGGCATCACCGACATCGATCCCATCCGCTTCGGCCTCCTCTTCGAGCGCTTCCTCAACCCCGAGCGCGTCTCGCCACCCGACTTCGACATCGACTTCTGCATGCGCCGCCGCGTCGAGGTCATCGACTACGTCCGAGAAAAATACGGCCGCGACTGCGTGGCCAACATCATCACCTACGGCACCCTCGGCGCCAAGATGGTCGTCCGCGACGTCTCCCGCGTGCACGACCTCCCCTTCGCCGAGGCCGACCGCCTCGCCAAGATGATCCCCGACGAGCTGAACATCTCGCTCGCCGACTCCCTCGCCAAGTCCGCGGAGTTGAAATCCGAATACGACCGCAACCCCGTCGCCAAAAAGATCATCGACCAGGGCCTCGTCCTCGAAGGCATGGTGCGCAACACCGGCAAGCACGCCGCCGGCATCATCATCACCGAGCAGCCCCTCGACGAGTTCGTCCCCCTCACCTCGCAAGAAGGCGACGTCACCGTGCAGTTCGACATGGGCGCCGTCGGCAAACTCGGCCTGCTCAAGATGGACTTCCTCGGCCTCAAGACCCTCACGGTCATCTCCGACGCCGTCGAAAACGTCCGCCGCACCGCCAAGCCCGACTTCGAGCTCGATTCCCGAGACCTCAACGACCCCAAGACCTACGAGCTCCTCAACGCCGGCAAGACCATCGGCGTCTTCCAGCTCGAGTCCGGCGGCATGCAAAGCGCCTCCCGCCAGGTCGGCATCTCCACCATCGACGACATCAACGCCATCTCCGCGCTCTACCGCCCGGGGCCCATGGCGTTCATCCCCGACTACGCCCGCGGCAAAAAGGACCCGTCCTCCATCGTCTACCCCCACCCGCTCCTAGAACCCGTGCTCAAGGAGACCTTCGGCATCATCGTCTACCAGGAACAGGTGATGGAGTGCGCCAAGGTCATCGGCGGCTACACCCTCGGCGGCGCCGACATGCTCCGCCGCGCGATGGGCAAGAAGGACGCCGAGGCCATGGCCAAGGAGCGCATCAAGTTCGTCGAGGGCGCCGGCCGCCTCCACAAGATCCCCGAGTCCAAGGCCAACGAGATCTTCGACCTCCTCAACAAGTTCGCGCAATACGGCTTCAACAAGTCCCACTCCGCCGCCTACGCCGTCGTCGCCTACCACACCGCGTATTTGAAGGCCAACTACCCGGTCCAGTTCATGGCCGGCGTGCTCACCGCCGAGCTCGGCAACGCGGAAAAGGTGTCCCACTTCATCGCCGAGGCCGAGGCCATGGGCATCACCGTGCTCGGCCCCGACATCAACGAATCGCGCGAAACCTTCACCCCCGTCTTCAAGACCCCCGACGCCTCCGACGCGGGCGTCGTCCGCTTCGGGCTCGCCGGCATCAAGGGCGTCGGCGAACAGGCCGGCCAGAAGATCATCGCCGAGCGCGACGCCAACGGCCCCTTCAAGGATTTCCGCGACTTCCTCCTCCGCGTCGACAGCCGCGCCCTCAACAAACGCGTCCTCGAGTGCTTGGTCGCCACCGGCGCCTTCGATTTCTCCGGCGCCGACCGCGAGGAACTCTACAACCTGATCGACGCCCACCTCGAGGCGCTCGGCGATCTCGTCCGCAAATACCCCGCGCTCCGCAAAAACGACGCCCCCGCCAAGCCCGTCGACACCGCGCCGAAAGCCGAGACCATCTCCTTCGACTTCGGCGTCGAACTCGACGCCCCCCAGCCCCCGCCGCCGCTCGACAAACTCCGCCGCGAACTCGACGAAGCTTTGCGCCACCGCAAACCCGCCGCACCCGTCGTAGCATCTCCGCAACTCGCCCCGCCATCCCGCCTCGGCGCCGCGCCCGCCAAACCCGCCGCGCCCGCACCGGCTCCGGCCATGCATGCCGACATGTTCGCCGCGCCCGCTCCCTCCGGTGGCCCCCAAGCAGGCGCTCCGGCCGCGCCCGCCAAAGGCAAAGCCGCCGAGAAAGTCGAAAAGGTCTTCAACTCCTCCACCCTCCTCCAATTCGAAAAAGAGCTCCTCGGCTTCTACGTGTCCGGGCACCCGCTTGACGCCTTCGCCGGCCTTGTCGAGGCCCTAGACACCTATCCCGTCACCGAACTCCTCGAGCAGGACGACCGCACCGAATTCCGCCTCTGCGGCATCGCCGGCTCGCTCCAAAAGAAACTCGCGAAGAAGGACAACCGCCCGTGGATGGCCTTCAGCCTCCAAACGCGCTCCGCCACCATCGGCCTAAACATGTTCGCCGACGCCTTCGCCGCCCACGGCCATGTCCTCGCGGAAAGCGCGCTTATCTGCGTCCTCGGCACCATCATCGTCGGACAGGAGGGCCCGCGCATCAACGTGAAGGAGGCGTATCCACTCCAGTCCTACACCACGGCCAACGTGAAACGCATCGGCTGGCTCCTCCAGCCCGAGCACCCGAAGCTCACCGAGTTCCTAAAACTTCTCCGCACCACGCTCGACCGCCACAACGGCGACACCCGCATCGATCTCGGCTTCGTCTTCGAAAACCGCGTCACCGCCCTGAGCGAGGCCAGCAGCGCCCTCGGCTTCCGCTTCAACCCCGACGCCTTCAAAGCCCTCCGCCAGCACCCCGCCGTCGCCGGCATCCAGGTCGAAACCCGCCGCCTCGAGCTCAAAAACGACCGCAAGTGGGGCCCAAAACGCGGTTGACCACTCCTCCACCCGTCTTGCCTAGCCGCATCACACGCTCATGTTTCGGTCGTCCATGAGTGCTCCCGTCGCCACCGATCATCTCCGCGCCGCCGAAGAAAAGCGGTTGGAGATCTATCGCGCGATGGAGCCCGCGGATCGCCTTCGCCAAGCCCTGCGCATGAACCGATCCATGCGCGAACTCATGGCCGCGGGCTTCCGCCAACGCCATCCCGAGTGGACCGAGCCGCAGGTCCTCCGCGCCGTCGCCCACCAGATTCTCCATGCTCGCACCGGATGAACTATCGCTGTTCGTCTCGCGCCTCGAAGCCAGCGGCGTGACCTACATGGTGACCGGCGCCACCGCCGCCATTCTCTACGGCCAGCCCCGCGTCACCAACGACCTCGATCTCGTTCTAGCCCTCGACGACACCGGCCGCGCCGCCTTGCTCGCCGCTTTTCCCGAGTCCGAGTTCTACGTCCCGCCCGAATCGGTGATCCGCGCCGAGCAAGCCCGCCCCTTGCGCGGTCATTTCAACATCATTCACCACGAGAGCGGATACAAAGCCGACATCTATCTAGCCGGCTCCGACCCGCTCCACGCCTGGGCGCTCCCGCTCCGTCGCCGCATTCGATGGACCGCCGATCTTTCGCTCTCGGTCGCCCCTCCCGAATACGTTGTGCTCCGGAAACTGGAGTTCTTCCGTGAAGGCGGCTCCGCCAAACACCCGGCCGACATCGCCACGATCCGCGCCATCACCGGCATCGATCATTCGCTGCTCGATCCCTGGCTCGACCGCCTCGGCCTCCACGATGTTTGGAACCGCGTGATCGCTTCCGCCTAGACTCCCCATGAAACCCTTCGACCTCATCGTTCTCGGCGGCGGTTCCGCCGGCTTCAACGCCGCCCGCGTCGCCGCCGACATGGGCAAACGCGTCGCCATCGTCGACGGCGCCAAGGAGCTCGGCGGCCTCTGCATCCTCAAGGGCTGCATGCCCTCCAAAACCCTCCTCCACGCCTCCGACCTGCTCCACCACGCGAGGCACTCGACCAAGTTCGGCGTCCGTATCCCGCCCGGCGCCAAGATGGACATGAAGGCGCTCCACGCCTGGAAAAAACACGTCATCGCCGACTTCGCCGGCTACCGCGAAAAAGCGATGACCAACGCGAAGCGCTTCACGCTCTTCCGCTCCCACGCCCGTTTCCTCGATCCGCACAACGTCCAGCTCGCCGACGGCCGCAAACTCTCCGGAAAATTCTTCCTCGTCGCCACCGGCTCTCGCGTCTCCGTGCCCGCCGCCGTCCCCGGCCTCGCCACCACGCCGCAATGGACCAGCGATGACGTCCTTGACCTGGATTTCATCCCCAAGTCCGTGATCGTCCTCGGCGGCGGCATCGTCGCCTGCGAACTCGCCCAGTTCCTCGCGCGCATCGGCTCGAAGGTAACCCTAATCCAGCGCAGCAAAAACATCCTGCGCGACCACTCCCCCGCCGCTTCCGAAGTCGTGCAACAAGCCTTCCGAGACGAGGGCATCGACCTCCACACCGACACCAAGATCACGCTCGTCCGATCGCTCGGCGAGGGCAAAGGAGTCGAGGTCGTTTTCGACTCCGCCGGCAAAAAAACCGTCCGCCGCGCCGCACACCTCTTCAACGCCCTCGGCCGCGAGCCCAACATCGAGTCGCTCGACCTCGCCGCCGCCGGCGTGCGCCTCACCGACGAAGGCCGCGTGAAGGTCAACCGCTGGCAGCAAACCACCGCGCCCCACATCTACGCCGGCGGCGACGTCTGCGGCCCGCACGACATCGTGCACCTCGCCGTCGCCCAAGGTGAACTCGCCGCCCGCCACGCATTCGGCATCCCCGAAAAAGAACTTCGCCCCGTCGCGAAAACCCCGTTGCTCAACGTCGTCTTCACCGACCCTCCGCTCGCCACCATAGGCGCGCAGGAGTCCGAGCTCGTCGCCACGAAAAAGCCCTACCTCGTCGCCAGCTACCCATTCAACGACCACGGCAAATCCATCCTCATGGACCAGGTCCGCGGCTACGTGAAGGTCATCGCCGAACCCAAGCGCGGCCGCATCCTCGGTGCCGAGATCGTCGGCCCGCAGGCGGGCGAACTAATCCACTGTTTCACCGGCCCGATCACGCTGGGCGCGACCGTCCGCGATCTGCTTCGCGCCCCGTGGTATCATCCGACCCTCGCCGAGATCCTCACCTACCCGCTCGAGGAGATCGCGGAGAAGCTGCCCCGCTAATCCACTTGGAGGGCGGGCCGCCGTGCCCGCCGTAACGCCCCGAGGCGCGGACAGCGCCGCGCCCTCCAAAACCGGAGGGAACCGCCCCCGCCTCACCGCCGCTTCTGCGCCCGCCCGCGCGGATACTCCGAACCGCCTCCGCCCCGCCCGCCCTTGGATTTCTTCCCGCCGGCCTGCACCTGCGCCGCCTTGCGAAAGTCGCCCGAGCGCAGCGCGTTGATCTGGTCGCGCAGCACCGCCGCGCGCTCGAACTCCAGTCGGCCCGATGCCTCGGCCATCTCTTCTTCCAACTCGCGGACGACCGCCGCCACGTCCTCCGCGCTGCCTTCGGCCAGCGTGCCCGCCCCCTCCTCCACGCGTTCGCCGGACCCGTCGTAAACGTGGAGGCTTGTCTGCTGCGCGCGCTTCACGCTGCGCGGCGTGATGCCGTGCTCCGCGTTGTAGGCGAGTTGCTTCGCCCGGCGGCCGTTCGTCACCTCGATCGTGCGCTTGATCGATTCCGTCATCACGTCGGCGTAGAAAATCACCCGCCCCTTCTCGTGACGCGCCGCACGGCCCGCCGTCTGGATGAGCGAGGTTTCACTGCGCAAAAAGCCTTCCTTGTCCGCGTCGAGCACCGCGACGAGCGCCACCTCCGGCAGGTCGAGTCCTTCGCGCAGCAGGTTGATGCCGATCAACACGTCGAAATTGCCGAGCCGCAGGTTGCGCAAGATCTCCACGCGCTCGATCGCGTCGATGTCGCTGTGCAGATACTCGACCTTGATCTTCGCCTCGCGGAAAAACGCGGTCAGATCCTCAGCCAGTCGCTTCGTCAGCGTGGTCACGAGCACGCGTTCGCCGCGCTCCACCGCCTGCTTGCACTCCGCGATCAGGTTTTCCACCTGCCCTTTGGTCGGCCGCAACGTGATCTCGGGATCGACCAGCCCGGTCGGGCGGATCACCTGCTCCGCCACGACCGTCGAGCGCTCCATCTCGAACTTCGCCGGCGTGGCCGAAACGTAGACGATCTGGTCGGTGATCGACATGAACTCGTCGAAATTCTGCGGCCGGTTGTCCAAGGCCGAGGGCAGGCGAAAGCCGAAGTTCACCAGCACCGTCTTGCGCGCCTTGTCGCCGTTATACATGCCGCCGATCTGCGGCACCGAGGCGTGGCTCTCGTCGATCAAGAGCAGAAACTCCTTCGGAAAGAAATCGATCAGGCACAACGGCCGCTCCCCCGCCTCGCGGCCGGCGAGGTGGCGCGAGTAGTTCTCGATACCGTTGCAGAAGCCCATCTCCTGCAGCATCTCGAGATCGTAGTTGGTGCGCATCCGGATGCGCTGCGCCTCGAGCAGCAGGCCCTTTTCCTCGAACTCCGCGACGCGCTGGTCGAGCTCCGCCTTGATGCGCGCTACCGCCAGGTCGAGCTTGCCCTTGCTCGTCACGTATTGATTGGCAGGATACAGATCGAACTTGTCCAGCTTGCGCAGCACCTCGCCCGTCGTCGGGTCGAACTCGCTCAGCGCCTCGATCTCGTCGCCCCAGAACTCCACCCGCAGGCCGTGCTCGAGGTAGGCCGGCATGATGTCCACCACGTCGCCGCGCACGCGGAAGGTGCCACGCTTGAAGTCGTAGTCGTTGCGCGAGTAGATGTTGTCCACCAGGCGCTGGAGCAGGGTCTGGCGCGCCATGATCGCCCCGCGCTCGAGCGGGATGCGCAGCTCCTTGAAATCCTCGGGCGAGCCGAGGCCGTAGATGCACGACACCGAGGCGACCACGATCACGTCCTTGCGCGACACCAGCGAGCTTGAGGCCGCGATGCGCAGGCGCTCGATCTCCTCGTTGATCGACGAATCCTTTTCGATGAAGGTGTCCGAGGACGGCACGTAGGCCTCGGGCTGGTAGTAGTCGAAGTGCGAGACGAAGTATTCGACCGCGTTCTCCGGAAAAAAGTTTTTGAACTCCGAATAAAGCTGCGCCGCCAGGGTCTTGTTGTGCGAGATGATGAGCGTGGGCCGGTCGCGTGCCACGATCAGGTTCGCCATGGTGAAGGTCTTGCCCGAGCCGGTGACGCCGAGCAGCGTCTGGTGCTTGTTGCCCGCGAGCAGCGAGGCCGAGAGCGCGGCGATGGCCTGCGGCTGGTCGCCGGTCGGCGCGTAGTCGGCCTTGAGTTTGAACATTCCCATGGGCGTGCGGTGCGGAACCGGTTAAAGGAACCACTCCCCGCCGCGGCACAACCCAAAGCGGGAGTTAACCACTTATGCGGCGGTCCAATGGCCGCCCTCGGTTATGCGCAGGCGCAGCCTGCGGTGAAGTCAGCGGCGCTCGTTGAGCCGCCGCATCACGGGTTCAATCCACATCCGCTCCTCCCGCATCCCCGCGCTTGACTCCGCCCCCACCAAACCGCGAATGTCCTCGTTTTACCACACACCTCCCATGGGCCAACAAACCAACAAGCACATCAAGAAGAAGCGCCGCATCGCCTACCTCAAGCGCAAGAAGGAAGCCGCCAAGAAGGCTCCCGCCAAGAAGTCCGCCAAGGCCAAGAAGTAAGCGCGCCTTCCGCCAGTTTCAAAAACCGCGGCTCTCAGCAGCCGCGGTTTTTGCATTTCTAAAGCAGCCGTTTCCCGTCCTCCTTTCCTCCTCTTTCAATGAGCGTCAAAGTCTCCCTCGTCTCCCTCGGCTGCGCGAAAAATCTCGTCGATAGCGAAATCATGGTCGGCCACCTCCACCAGGCCGGCATGGAAGTCGTGCCCGATCAGGACAAGGCCGACGTCGTCATCGTGAACACCTGTTCGTTCATCGACTCGTCCAAGGAGGAATCGATCAACCACATCCTCGAGGCCCACGAGGCCCGCGGGATGAAGAAACGCCGCGCCGGGCAAAAACTCATCGTCGCCGGCTGCATGTCGCAGCGCTTCTCGAAGGAGTTGCCCAAGGAGATCCCGGAGGTGGACGCCTTCATCGGTCTCGACCAGATCACCAAGGTCGCCCCGATCATCGAGGAACTCACCGGCTTCAAGCGCCCGAAGGACGCCGCGCCGAAGAACTTCATCGAGGGCCGCAGCACCTACATCCCGGACTACGACACGCCGCGCTTCCGCCTCACCCCGAAGCATTTCGCCTACATCAAGATCGCCGAGGGCTGCAACCACCCCTGCGCCTTCTGCATCATCCCGCAGATCCGCGGCCGCCACCGTTCGCGCTCCGTCGAGAGCGTCGTCGCCGAGGCCCGCAAGCTCGTCGCCGAGGGCGTGAAGGAGATCAACCTGATCTCCCAGGACACGACCTACTTCGGCATGGATACCTGGGAACAGCGCCCCAATCCGCGCTCGCCCGTCGATTCCTCCCGCGGCACCGCGCTCACCACCCTTCTCCGCGAGCTCAACGCCATCCCCGGCGATTTCTGGGTCCGTCTCCTCTACACCCACCCCGCCCACTGGTCCGACGAACTCATCAAGACCATCGCCGAGTGCCCGAAGGTCGCCCGCTACATCGACATCCCGCTCCAGCACATCAGCGACAACATGCTGACGCGCATGCAGCGCGAGACGAACAGCCAATACATCCGCGACCTCATCGGCCGCATCCGCGCCGGCATCCCGGGCATCGCGGTCCGCACGACCTTCATCGTCGGCTTCCCCGGCGAGACCGAGGCCGACGTCGAGGAGCTCTGCGAATTCATCCGCACGACCAAGTTCGAGCGCCTCGGCGTCTTCCGCTACTCGCAGGAAGACGGCACCAAGGCCGCCAAGATGGAGGAGCAGCTCGCGACCAAGCTGAAAGACGCGCGCTACCACCAGACGATGTCGCTCCAACGCGAGATCGCCGCCGAGGTGAGCAAGAGCTACGTCGGCAAAAAACTTCGCGTGCTCGTCGAGGAGCCCGGCGTCGCCCGCGGCGAAGCCGACGCGCCCGACATAGACGGCCGGGTCTACGTGCCGCGCAGCCTGCCCGTCGGCCAGTTCGTCGAGGTCGAGATCACCGGCTACCGCGACTACGATTTGCTCGCGCTCCCGAAGGGCGAAAAACCCAAGGAGTTCAAGGTCGCGAAGCAGGCGCAGTAAGCGCCCTGCCCGTCGTTTCGCAGGGAGACGCCTCGCACGCTCCGTAAAAGTGGGCGTGAGTTTCCCCGCGCCCGATGCCCTGGGGTGGAGGGCGCGCCCGCACACCCCAAGTCCGCGGAACGATCCGCGGTCGATACCCGCTCAGCCCGCCGCGGTCGCGATCGGCGCAGGGACGGATGCAACCGCCGCAACCTCGCCCGCGCCGACTTCGCCGCCCGCCGCGTCGGGATTGTCGACGCTCGCCGTGCCGGTGAGCTGCACGAGCTCGCGCAGCGACACGAAATGCTGGCTGAGATCGAAGTCACCTTCTTGGCCGCCGACCACCTGGTTGAAGAGATTTTTCTTCGACGCTTTCAGCGCCTCGATGCGTTCCTCGATCGTGCCGGCCGTGACCATGCGATAGACGAAGACCGTGCTCTTCTGGCCGAGCCGATGCACGCGGTCCACCGCCTGCGCCTCGACCGCGGGGTTCCACCAGGGATCGAGCAGGAAAACGTAGTCAGCGGCGTGCAGCGTGATCCCCGTGCCCGCGGCCTTGAGCGACACGAGCATCGCCGCCGCGCCCTCCGCCGCCTGAAAGGATTGCACGGGCTTCTGACGGTCGAGCGTCATGCCGGTGAGCTCGTAGCGCGCGAGGTCGGGGAAGTTTTGCGCCAGCGCCTCCTTCACCCGGTCCAGCAGCATCACGAACTGCGAGAAGATCACGACCTTGTGGCCGCTGCCCACGATCTCGGTGAGCTTCTCCATCAGCAGCGCGATCTTGCCCGAATCGGCCAGCGGCGCCTTGCGCCAGGGCAGCATGTCCGGGTCGCAGCAGACCTGGCGGAGACGCGTGAGCAGGGCGAGGAAACCGAAACTCTTTTCGCGCATCGCGGCGCCGACATCGTCGCCGAGACGGGAAAGGCCTTCGTTGCAGATGCGGGCGTATTCCTCGCGCTGCACGTCGGTGAGCGGGCAGATGAGCTCCATCTCCTGCTTGGGCGGCAGCTCGGCCGCGACCTCGGCCTTGGTGCGGCGCAGCATGAAGGGCGCGAGTTGCGCGCGCAGGCGCGAGAGCGTTCCGGCCCGGTCCGCGACGATCGCGTTCTCGAAGGCCGTTCGCGACCCGAGCAGGCCGGGTAGCAGGTAACGGAAGATCGACCAGAGATCGAGCTGGCGGTTCTCCAGCGGCGTGCCGGACAACACGATGCGATGCGCGGCGCGAATCGCGAAGCAGGTCTGCGTGACCTTCGCGTCCGGGTTCTTGATGAACTGCCCCTCGTCGAGCACGGCGTAGGCGAACTTGTGCTTGGCCAGGATCGCGCGGTGCTTGCGGAGCTGCGTGTAGCTCGAGAGCCAGACGCAGGGCGCGGGGCGCGAGGAGAAATCGTGGCCGGTCTTGAGCACGTCCACCGGCAGCTCCGGGTGGAAGCGCGCGATCTCCTCCTGCCAGACGGGCACCACGCTCGCGGGGCACACGATCAGGCAGGGCAGATCATCGATGCGGCGCGTGGCCAGCAGCGTGATCACCTGAAGCGTCTTGCCCAAGCCCATCTCGTCGGCGAGCAGCCCGTGGCACCCCTTGTCCGCGAGGTGATGCATCCACTCCACGCCGCGCCGCTGATAATGGCGTAGACGCTCCGGCAGCACGGGCGCGACCTTGGGCCCCGCCAGCACGCTGTCGCGCCACGCCGCGAGCTCGGGCGAAAGCGTGAGCTTGAAGCGGGCGTCGTTAAACAGGGAAAAAATCAGGTAAGGCGACATCGCACCCTCGCCGTGCGTCTCGGCCGCGCCCTTTTCCCACGAGCGCACGACCGCGAGTTTCTCCACCGGCAGGCTGACGATGCCCACGCTCGGCAGAATCACCGGCGTCGTGTTTTTGGTGGTGAGGGTCTTGACCTCCGCGTCGGTGAGCAGGCGCTCGCCGGCCTTGAAGATCCAGCGCAGGTCGAGCGCGGCGTCGAGGCCCGCGCCCTTGGCGCCGCGGCGCGTCGTGCCGGCGACGGCCTCGATGGTGATCTCCTGCGGCCCCTTGAGCAGCAGCGCGGAGGCGGCGTCGAGGTCGACGCCGAAAAGCTTTTTCCAAGCCGGAAGCGTGGACTTCAGGAAGTTCGGAATCTCCGCGACCGAGCCCATCAAGTAGGTGCCCGTATCCTGCCGATAAACGAAGTGCGACTTGCGCGCGTAGGAGGCGAGGCCGATGAGCTTCGCCCGTTCCCCCGAGCTCGCGTGCGGCACGTTCGGCTCGCGCGAAGCCGGCCCGAGCGCCGACACGCGGGACTTGTCCGAGGCCAGCCACCACGCGGAAAAGGTCAGCCCCTCGTCGGTCGTCGCGAAGGCCAGGAGCAAGGCTCGCGTGCCTTTCGCCAAGGCCGCCGCCCCCGCGCCGCTGGTCGCCGGCGCCCCGCGCGTCAAGCCCGCGGAGCCCATCGGCCGCGCGGACGACGCGCTCGCGGACGGAGTCGCCGCGCCGGGGGTGTTGACGGTTTTCCGCTCGATCGCCGCCGGAGCCGCGGGAACGGTCGCGGCCGTGGACGGCGCGGCGGGCACGGAAATCTCCATCGGGAAAGGGGGCAGACTTTCCGGAAGCGGCGAGATCTCGTCCGCCACCAGCTCCTCGATCTCGTGCAGACCCGCCACGGCCAACGCGTGCGCGGCGTCGGTGTCGGTGGTCGAGGAACGGACGGAAAACCCCTTCTCCGCCCACTCGATCACCGCATACTCGTCCTTCTTGTCGATGCGGCGGTGAACGATGGCGTCGGTCGCGGTCAGCTCGAGCTCACGCACCTCGCCTTCGCGGTAGATCGCATGCCCCCGCTCCAGCTGCTCCGGGGTAAAATAGGCCTCCCAGTTGTGCTCGAACCGATTAAACCAAAATTCCAGCGAGTGTGGGGTGTAGACGCGCTTCGGGCCGTGGTTTTGCATCCGCGAAAGGTTCTAACGCAAGGCCCGTGCCGTGTTCGTTCAACCCTTAATTCCGCGACCGCAAAATACCGGACAAAACCGCATGGGTGCGCTGCGCCGCCCCCTGATTCCCGCGGTGCCAGGAACTTCCCGCCGCGCCGGCGTTGGCCCGGGCGCGCGCGTCCTCCGCAAATCTGCGGACGGCCTGCCCCAGGTCCGCCGCGTCGGTCACGCGCCTCGCCGCGCCGGCCGCCTCGAGTTCCCGCGCGATCACGCGAAAATTCGCCGTGCCGGGGCCGAAGATCACCGCCTTGCCCCGCGCCGCGGCCTCCACCGGCGTCTGACCCTCGGTATGCGGCGGCAGGGTCTTGCCCACGAACACGATCTCGCCAAGCGCCAGCAGACGCGCGAGTTCGCCCGTGGTGTCCGCGACCGCCACGTCGACCTCGCCGGGCGCCGCCCCGCGGGAACGAAAGTGGTAACGCAGCCCGCTCGCGGCCAAAAGCGTCTCGATCTCCCCGCGCCGCTCCGCGTGGCGCGGCACGATCAACAGTTTCCAGGCGCCCGTCTTCTCGTCGCCGGCCCCGCCGCGCAGGGCGCGCCAGGCGTCCAGCAGCGCCGCCTCCTCCCCGGGCCAGGTCGACGCGCCCAACAACAATCTCGCATCTCCCAGCCCCAACTCGCGGCGGAATTTTTCCGCCTCCGCCTCGCCGACTTCCGGCAGGGACACGTCGAGCTTCAGGTTTCCCGTCACCGTGATGCGCCCCTCCGGCACGCCGAAGGCCGCGAACCGCGTCGCGTCGCCCTCGCTCGCGGCGAGCACGTGCGAAAGTCCGCGCGTCAGCAGCCGCGCCAGCGGACCGAGCCGGCGCATGCGCCGAAAACTGCGATCCGACAGGCGCGCGTTCACCGCCACCGCCGGCACCCCGCGCCGCGCCGCCTGGTGCAGATGCTCCGGCCAACGCTCTCCCTCGGTCAGCACCACCAGATCGGGCTGGACCGAACGCCAGGCCTTCGCCGAACAAAACCAAAAATCCAAGGGAAAGTAACCGAGCGCCATCACCGCGCCTTTCGCGAGATAACGCTCCGCGGCCAGCGCGTAACCCGTGCTGGTCGTCGTCGTGAGATACACCTCGACCGCCGGATCCGCCTTCCACGCCTCGATCAGCGGCGCGATCGCCAGCATCTCGCCCACGCTCACCGCCTGCAGCCACACGCGCTTCACGCCCGGTCGCTTCGCCGGCAGCACGGGCGTGGCGCCGAAACGCTGCCCGAAGTGCGCCCCGTAGCCTCCGCGGCGCCGCATCCGCCAGCCGTAGTAGGGCGCGGACAGCAGCGCGAGCGGGAGAAACAGAAGCCGATACAGCCAGAGCATGCGGGAAAAGCGAAACGGTCTAGGAACCCGATCCCGGCCCGGCGCTCAAAACAATTCCCCGAAGCCCGGCCCGGCGCCACCGCATTGGTCCTTGGCCCCGGGCCCTCCTTCCCTACCGCTATCTCCATGCGCTTCCCCGCCTTGCTCGCTTGCGCCGCCCTTTCGCTCGGCGCCCTCCTGCCCGCCGCCTCCGCAACCCCTCCCGCCCCCGACGCCGCGAAGTCGTCCGCCCGGCCGCCGCTTCTCTTCCCCCCCGCCCCTGGTGTCTCGGAAAATCTTCCGCCCGACCCGGCGCTCGTCCTCGGCGCCCTGCCCAATGGCGTCCGCTACGCCCTTCGCTCCAACACCGAGCCGCGCGGCCGCGCCTCGCTCCGTCTCGTCGTCGCCGCCGGCTCGCTTTACGAAGCCGAGGACCAGCTCGGACTCGCCCACTTCCTCGAGCACATGGCCTTCAACGGCAGCGAACACTACCCGCCCGGCACCTTGATCGAGTATTTCCAGCGCCTCGGAATGAACTTCGGCGGCGACACCAACGCCTACACCTCCTTCGACCGCACCGTCTATATGCTCGAGCTGCCCGACACCAAGCCCGCGACGCTCGCCGAGGGTTTCCGCGTGCTCGCCGACTTCGCGGGGCGCATGTTGCTCAAGCCGGAGGAGATCGACCGCGAACGCGGCGTCGTGCTTTCCGAGAAACTCGCGCGGGATTCCGCCGACTACCGGTCCGCGGTGGCCGGCTATCGCTTCTACCTCGACGGCACGCGCCTCCCCGAGCGCCTGCCCATCGGCGAGGAGTCCGTCCTGAAACACGCGGACCGCGCCCGCTTCGCCGAGTTCTACGACACCTGGTATCGCCCCGAACGCATCGCGGTCGTCGCCGTCGGCGACATCGACCCGCAGGTCGTGAAACAGCCGCTCGCCGACGCCTTCGGCCCGCTCGTCGCGCGCGCCCCCGCCCGGCCGGCGCCGGACTTTTTCGGGCCCGGCGTCGCCACCGAAAAAACCCGCTTCGGCCACCACCACGAGCCCGACGCCAGCGCCACCACCGTCACCTTCCAGGTCGTTCGCCCGCCCGACCTCTCGCCCGACGACAAATTCAAACGCAAGCGCGAGGTCCCCTTCGAGATCGCCTGCTCCATCCTGAATCGGCGCCTCTCCGAACTCGCCAAGGCCGAGGACGCCCCCTTCGTGCGCGCCGGCACCGGCCGCGACGCCTTCCCCGCCATCCACGACGGCGTCGAGCTTTCGCTCGTGGCCCGTCCGGGCAAGTGGGCCGAAACCCTCCGCGTGGGCGAACACGAGCTTCGCCGCGCGCTCGTCCACGGCTTCACCGACGCCGAGGTCAAGGAGGCGGTCGCCGATTATCTCAACGCGCTCGAGCAGGCGGTGAAAACCGACTCCACCCGCCGCTCCGACGAACGCACCGACGCCCTCGTCGATGCATTCATCGAGGGTGTCGTCCCCACCACGCCCGCCGTCGACCTGGAGATCATCCGCCCCGCCTTGAGCGATCTCACCACCATGCTCTGCGAGGACATCTTCCGGCAGCGCTGGGGCGAGGCCTCCGCCTGGCGCGTCGGCGTTTTCGGCAACAGCGATCTTGGCGACATCGAGACCGCCAAAGCCGCCATCGCCCGGACCTTCGCCGCCGCCCGGGCCGTCGAGGTCGCCCCGCCCGCGGAGCACGCCGACCAGCCTTGGGGTTACGAGAACTTCGGCCCGGCCGGCGAAATCCGCTCCCGCCGCGAAATCGCCGACCTCGGCATCACCGAGATCGTCTTCGCGAACGGCGCGCGCCTCAACCTCAAGAAGACCGACTTCGAGGCCGGCACCATCGCCCTGCGCGCCCGCGTCGGCGTGGGCCAGTTGACCGAGCCGCGCGAGCAGCCCGGCCTCGCCTTCTTCGCGAGCGCCGCCTTCACCTCCGGAGGCCTGGGCAAACATTCCGAGGACGAGCTCCGACGCATCCTCGCGGGCCGCAACGTGGGCGTGGGGCTACAGGTCGGCGACGACGCGCTCGTGTTCAGCGGACAAACCACACCGGACGACCTTCGCCTCCAGCTCGAGCTTCTCGCCGCCTCGATCAGCGATCCCGGCTACCGCCCCGAGGCGCAGCTGAGCGCGCGCCGCCGCCTGGAGCCCGTCTACACCCGCCTCGCCACCGACCCCGCCGGCCCTCTCAACCTCGAGGTTCCGAAGGCCCTCGCCTCGGGCGACCCCCGCTTCGGCGTGCCCGTGCGCGAGCAGGCCATGGCTCGCACGCTGGAGGAGCTCCGCGCCTGGCTCGCGCCCCAGCTCGCCTCAGGCCCGATCGAGCTCGGCCTCGTGGGCGATTTCGACCCCGAGCAGGCCGTCGCCGCCGCCGCCGCGACCATAGGCGCCCTGCCCCCGCGTTCCGAAAAGCCCTCCTTGGAAGAACTTCGTCAGGTGAAGACCGCCCCGGCGGGAGAACGCAGCTTCACCGTCGCCTCCACGGTGAGCAAAACCGTGCTCGCCTTCTACTGGCCCACGGCCGACGCCCGCGACACCGCGCGCGCCCGTCGTCTGTCGATGCTCGCCAGCATCTTCTCCGACCGCCTCCGCAAGACGGTGCGCGAGGAGCTCGGCGGCAGCTACAGCCCCTCCGCCGGCAGCATGCCGAACGAGACCTACCGCGATTACGGTTTCATCGCCGCGCGCGTCACGCTCGACCCCGCCGAGGCCGACAAGGTGCGCGCCGCGGTCCTGTCCGACGCCGAGGATCTCGCGAAGCACGGCGTGACGGACGACGAGCTCAACCGCGCCCGCCTTCCCGTGCTCACCAGTCTGCGCGAGAGCGAGCGGACGAACGCCTACTGGCTCAACACCGTGCTCGCCGCCGCGCAGGAGCAGCCCTGGCGCCTCGACCGCGCGCGCGACCGCTACGCCGACCACGAGGCGATCACCAAGGCCGAGCTCGACGCCCTCGCCGCCTCCTACCTTTCGCCCGAACGCGCGATCAAGTTCACCATCGTGGCCGCCCCCGCGAAGCCCTAAGCCGCGGCCCGGGCCAAGGCTGGACGCCGGGCACGCCGCAGGTTGACGGCGGCGTTTCACGATAAAACGCCGCTCTAACGCGGCGCTCACGGCGGTCGCGCCTTGATCGGAGCGCGGCCGCGCATTCCCCCCGCCGCCTCGCGCAGGCTGGTTCTGCTTTGTCCGAAACACGGTCTTCGGATGGAGGGCTGCGCGCCGTCGCAGCCACTTGCCCCGCGCGGACCGGACGGATCCGGTCCCTCCGGCGACCAAGCCGGTCAAATCACGAGCTCGACAAATTGGACCTAAGCCGCGCGGCCGCCATCCGCGTCGTCCGGCTCCGCCGTGTCGTCGTCGTCGCTGAAGGTGATGTTCAGCTTGAAAAGAGGGAGCAGGCACAGGAGGCCGACCACCGTCAGCCCGAGCACCGCGTAGCCGGCCGCGTCGTGGACAAAGCCCTCGATCGACTCGTGGCCGTAGTTGTAGGCCCACGACGTGAGGAAGATGCCGCGCAGCAGATTCGTGAGCACCGCGAAGCACATGGAGGCGGCGACGAGCGATATCTTCTTCCAGACCTTGTCGAGGAAGACCGCGGCGAGGAAGGACCCCGCGAAAAGACAGGCCGTGAGCGAGCGGATGCCGGAGCAGGCCTCCTCCACGCCGACCTGGTTGGGCTTCCCGTCCACGACGGGCGGCAGCACGAGCACGTTGCCCCGCTGCTCGATCGGCAGGCCGAGGATGTCGAAAACGAAAAACACCACGCTCGTCACCTTGCGCAGCAGGAAAAGGCTGAGGTTTTGCTCCACCACCGAGACCATCGGCGCGGACACGAGCCACACGAGCACGGGGAAGATGAAGAGGGAAACGAGCCGCACCCGCGCGTCCTCGAAAAGACCCGCGCCGGGCTTGGTGGACGGGGCCGCGGGGCTGTTGATGAACATCAAAGGCAGCAGCAGCGAAATCGTGCCGAGCGTGATCGCGAGCGTCCCGGGGAAGGACGGCCCCGCGCCGGCGCGATAGAAGGAGCCGAGAAGAAAGAGCGCCGCCCCGCCGAACATCGCGCCATAGGCGATCAGGTTGAGCAACAAGGCCGCTCCGCTCCGGGCCCGCGGACTTTCGGGCGCCCCGCAGGCCGCGGCCGCCGCCGTGATTTTCGGCCAACGATCATGGATCACGAAGGCGACGAAGGCCGGCACCAGCCAGCCGAAGCCGTAGTCCTCCTTGGCGCTCCACCAATGCGACTGGTCCCAGGAAACGAAGCCCCAGAAAGCGAAGGCGATCAGCAGCGCGCCGGCGAAGGGCATGGGAACGGCGGCGACAAATTTCTGCCAGGTTTGCTTCATCGGGAAATCGATAGGGTAAAAGACGGGGAAACACTCAAGTCCGCTGCAGGACGCGCGCAACCGAACGGTCATGCGCGGCGCTAAGCAAGATCAGGGACGCGATCGCCCCGCCCAAGGCCCAGCCCATGTCGCTTTGCGTGTCCCAAACGTAACCTTGGGTTCCGAGAAAAGCCTCCGCCGCCTCGCCCGTCGCCGCCGCGGCCGCCCATTCCACGAGCTCGTAGACCGCGCTGAAGGCGAGCGTCACGCTCCCGCAAAGAAAACCGAGCCACGCGCTCGCCGGCCGGCCGCGTCCGTCGCCCAGGGGCGAGGTCCGCAGCAGGATCTCGCGCGCGAGCAGAACCGGCACGAAGCCCTGCGCGAAGTGGCCGAGCTTGTCGTAGTCGTTGCGCGAGCCGCCAAGCGCCGCGCGCACCCACTCGCCCAACGGCACCTCCGCGTAGGTGTGGTGGCCGCCCACGAGCAGGATCACGGCGTGCGCCCACAACAGCGCGAGCAAGAGCCGCGAAAGCGGAAACCGTGCGCGCAGGGCCCAGGCCGTCGCCAGCCCGGCAAACACCGGCACGACCTCGAGCCACCAGGTGAAACGGTCCTTCGGCTCCCACGCCGACCAGGCCACGACCGGCGCGAGCGTCGACGCGAAGACGAGCAAATCGCGCGTGGCCGGACAGCGGGGCGACATGGGGAGCGGGAGGAGGCGTTTCGGTTCGGACGATAAGGTCGTGGCCACCCGGGCGGCGCCGCGCTCAGGCCGCGGTGAACACGAGCGAGCAGTTGGTGCCGCCGAAGCCGAAGCTGTTGGCCAGCGCCGCCTGCACCGGCTTCGCCACGGCGGCGTTGGGGGTGACGTTGAGCCCGAGCGCGGCGATGGCGGGATCCATCTCCCCGAGGTTGATCGTCGGGGGAACGACGCCCTCGTGGATCGCCTTCACCGCGGCGAAGGCGCCCATCGCGCCGGCCGCGCCGAGCAGGTGCCCGGTCATCGATTTGACGCCGCTGACGTGGAGCGAGGCCTTGTTTTCGGCGAACACGTTGGCGATCGCCGCCGCCTCCTCGCCGTCGCCTCCGGGCGTGGAGGTGGCGTGCGCGGAAACATAATCCACCGCGGAGGCCGGGACGCCGGCGTCGGCCAAGGCCGCGCGCATCGAGCGGGCCGAGCCCTCGGCGCCGGGGGCGAGCGAGGACAGATGGTAGGCGTCGGACGAGGCCCCGTAGCCGGCGAGCTCGGCGTAGATCTTGGCGCCGCGGGCGAGGGCGTGCTCGCGCTCCTCGAGGACGAACACCACCGCGCCTTCGCTGAGCACGAAGCCGTCGCGGTTGGCGTCATAGGGGCGCGAGGCCGCCTCGGGGGCGTCGTTGCGGGTCGAGAGGGCCTTCATCTGGGCGAAGGCGCCCACCGCGAGCGGCGTCACCGTGCTCTCGGCGCCGCCGGCGATCATCACGTCGGCCTGGCCGCGCGCGATCAGGGCCGCCGCCTCGCCGAGGGCGTGGCCGCTGGTGGCGCAGGCCGAGGCGACCGCGTAGTTGGGCCCCTGGAAGTTCAGCGCGAGGCTTACCTGGCCCGCGAGCAGGTTGGGCGCGATCTGGATGATGAAAAACGGCGAGATCTTGCGGAAGCCGCCGGCCTTCCAGGTGTCCTGCATGGCCTCGATCTCGGGCAGGCCGCCGAGGCCGACGCCGAGGTTCACGCCCATGCGGGTCGCGTCGAGCTTGTCGCGCAACGCGTCCAGTCCGGAATCGGCGTAGGCCTCGATCGCGGCGGCGGCGCCGAGGTGCGTGAAGCGTCCGAATTTCTTCGCGTCCTTCGGGGTGAAGGCGCTCGCCAGCGCCTCGCCGGCCGAGCCGCGGGGCTTGAGGGGCGCGGCCAGCGGGGCCGTCGGCTCGAAGCCGCGCACCTCGCCGGCGATCTTGGCGGAGCACTGCGTGGCGTCGAAACGCGTGATCGGCCCGATGCCCGAACGTCCGGTTTTGAGACCCTCCCAATTGACGCCGGCGCCGAGGCCGAGCGGGGTGATGGCACCGAGACCCGTCACGACGACGCGACGGCGTTGGGGAGCAGCTTGATTGATCATGAGAACGGAGAAGCGAGGGATGGACGGAAAAAAGAACCGGCGACCCTGAGGCCCGCCCCGCCCGCTCTCAACGCCGGATTTTGGGCCGCGTCGAAGGCCCGCCCGGCCCTCTCCGCCCCTGCTTTGACAAGCGCGGCGCACGCCGCTTGGCTTTTGCTCCTTGTTGTCTGGCTCCACGCTCCCGGCACTTCGCAATCCGCTCACAATGCAGCAGCTCCACCCCTACTGGCGCATGGCTTACATCGAGGCGCCGCGCGCGCCCGCCTCGAAGCGCCCCTTCACCGAGCTGCCCGCCCTCGGCGACGACCGCGAGGCCCTGATCGTGCATCGCACCCCCATGAGTTACCTGATGCTCAATCGCTTCCCCTATAATCCCGGCCACCTGCTCGCGATTCCTTTTCGCGAGGTCTCCGATCTGACCGATCTCACGCCCGCCGAGCAGGGCGACCTCATGGCAATCCTGGTGTTCGGCCAGAAACTGCTCCGCGCGGTGATGAAGCCCGACGCCTTCAACATCGGCTTCAACCTCGGCCGCCCCGCCGGCGGCAGCATCGACCACCTCCACGGCCACATCGTCCCGCGTTGGAGCGGCGACAACAACTTCATGCCCGTGCTCGGCCAGACCCGCATCCTGCCGCAGGCCTTGACCGAGACCTGGGAAAAACTCGCCGCGGAGGCCGCGCGCCTCTCCGTCAAGGCCGCCACCGACTGATCTCCACGGCGTATTCCCCCGCCCTCGCATGGCCACGCAGACCCTCCACTTTCCCTCCGCCCGTCACCTCAGCCAGCTCTACGCCGGCCACCCGGAGAACCTCGCCCACGCGGAGCGGCTGCTCCACCTCGGCATCGTCTCGCGCGAGGACTGGATCCGCTTCGACGGCGAGCCCGCCGCCGTCGCCGCCGGCGAGGCCCTTTTCGGCCTGCTCAACGAGGCCCGCACGCTTGGCCTCGCGATCCGCACGCCCGATTTTCATCGGTTCGCCGAAGGCGTCGCCCGCGGCGAGTCCGCCCAGCTCCGCGCGCTCTTCACCCAGCCCGTGGTCGTCCAGACCCAGCGCAAGACCATCGTCCCGAAGACCCTGGGCCAAAAGCTCTACCTCCAGGCCATCCTCAAGCACCCGCTCGTCTTCGGCATCGGCCCCGCCGGCACGGGCAAGACCTACCTCGCGATGGCCGCCGCCGTCCACGCGCTCCTGAAGAACCAGGTGGAGCGCATCATCCTCACCCGCCCCGCGGTCGAGGCCGGCGAGGCGCTTGGCTTTCTACCCGGCGACCTGGAGGAAAAAATCCTCCCTTACCTGCGCCCGCTCTATGACGCCATGGGCGACATGCTCGACAGCGGCGACGTCGCGAAGCTCACCGAGAAAGGCATCATCGAGGTCGCTCCGCTCGCCTACATGCGCGGCCGCACGCTCAGCCGCAGCTTCATCATCCTCGACGAGGCGCAAAACACCACTCCCGAGCAGATGATGATGTTCCTCACCCGTCTCGGCGAAGACTCCCGCATGGTCGTCACCGGCGACATCACCCAGATCGACCTGCCCCGCGCGAAACAGTCCGGCCTGCTCGAGGTGCAGCGCATCCTGCGCGACATCCCCGGCATCGAGTTTCACCAATTCAGCGGCGCCGATGTCGTCCGCCATCCGCTCGTCCTCAAGATCATCGAGGCCTACGAGCGCTACCAAAATCCCATCAACCCCGACGCAGCCTGACCGATTCCAAGCGCCCACGCCTCGGGCGCGTCACGATTCTCCACGCCGCGTCGCATCCCGCCCCTTTCGTTCCGCTTGTCCTCCTTCGCCCAGTTCCTCGCCCGCCTTCGCGCCGCCTACGCCGCGAGCGCCGAGCACACCGCCCCCGCCCGCCGCCGCAAATCCGCCGCCGCGCCGGGCCGCGGGCTCGCCGCCACCCTCGACACGTCGCGCCTCGCCGCCGTCGCCCTCTTTGTCGTCACCGTCGCGGCCATCGTCCTGATCTCCTTCGTCGGCGTCACCAACCGCACGCTCCCGGTCCTCCCCAACCAGGTCGCCTCCGTGCGCATCGTCGCCGCGGTCCCCTTCTCCTACGAAAGCAAGACCAAGACCGAGGAGGCCCGCACCCGTCTCGCCGAACGCGTCCCGCCCGTCTATCGCATCGATCCGGAACCGCTGCGCCGCTTCGAGCTTCACCTCAACGAACTGCTCGCGTCCCTCGCGCCCTACGCCGCCATCGCCCCCGCGCAACGCGCCACCTTTCTCGCGGAAAGCACCGCCGCCTACAACGCCCGCGGCCCCTACCGCGCATCGCCCGAGGACGTCGCCCTCATCGCCGCCGCCAACACCTTCGCCGGACGACTCGTCGACACCGGCCTCGGCATCCTCCGCGCCATCCACGCCCAGGGCATCACCGACGCCGACGACCTCGGCGGCGAACGCAGCGCCGGACGTTTCAAGATGTTCCAGGTTCTTCGTCCCGACGGCAGCGTGGCCACCCGCCCGGTCGAAAGCCTCGAGGACGCCCTCACCTACCTGCGCGTCAACCTCGCCGCCGAGGAGCCCGACCGCGCCCGCGCCTCCGCCTTGTATCGCATTTTCCGCGACGGCGTAACCCCGAACCTCGTTTTCGACCGCGAAGCCTCGCGCGCCCGCGAGGCGGAGGCCGTGCGCGATCTCCGCCCGGTGCTCGTCTCCGTCGAGCGCGGCCAGTCCATCATCGAGCCCGACACCCGGGTCACCCAGGAACAGTTTGAAATGCTGGAGGCCCACCGCCGCGCCCTCGCGGAAAACAGCTCGCCCCTCGAGGAGGCCACGCGCCTCTCCGGCCGCATCCTGCTCGTTCTCGCGATGCTCGCCGCCTCGCTCATCTACATCCGGCTCGAGGACCCCGAGACGCTCCAATCCAATTCCCGCCTCGCCCTGCTCGCCCTCGTCGTCCTCGCCAATCTCGCCCTCGTCCGCGTCACCTACTCCCTCGGCTCCCTCGACTACTTCCTCGAAAACTCCTCCGCCGCGTCCCTCCTGCCCTACATCGCGCCCGTCCTCGTCGCGCCGCTCATCGTCGCCCTGCTCATCGACGCCGGCTCCGCGATCTTCATGGCGCTGTTTCTCTCGATCTTCACCTCGGTGATCTGGGGCGGCCGCCTCGACCTGCTCGTCCTCGAGTTCCTCGCCACGCTCGTCGCCATACAGGGTGTCATCCAGACCCGCCGGCGCAACCGCATCCTTCGTGCCTCGCTCCACGCCGGCGTCACCCTCGCCGCGGGCGTCGTGCTCCTCGGCTTCGCCGAGCGGCTTCCCCCGCTCGCCGTCATGAAGCAGATGTTCGCCGGTCTCGCCGCCGCGCTCCTCTGCGGCGTCTTCGTCGTGGGCCTGCTCCCCTTCCTCGAGAACCTCTTCAAGCGCACCACCGACATCACGCTGCTCGAGCTCACCGATTACAACCACCCCCTCCTCCGTCTCATGCAGATGGAGGCGCCCGGCACCTACCATCACTCGCTCGTCGTCGCGCAGCTCTCGGAGAACGCCGCCGCCGCCATCGGCGCCAACCCGCTCCTCGCCCGCGTTTGCGCCCTCTTCCACGACATCGGCAAGACCACCAAGCCCCACTACTTCACCGAAAACCAGATGAGCGGCGAAAACCCGCACGACGACGCCAACCCTTCGCTCTCCGCGCTCATCATCAAGGCCCACGTGAAGGACGGCGTCGACCTCGCCCTGCGCCACAAGCTGCCCCGCCCCGTCATCGACGTCATCCAGCAGCACCACGGCACCACGCTCATCCGCTACTTCTACCAACGCGCCCTCCAGGCCTTGCGTCGCAAGCCGGACACCGACTCCCCGCTCCCCCCCCTGCTCGGCATGTCGTCCGCCCCGGCCGCCGACAGCCCGCGCGGCGCCCCGCCCACCGTCCCCGAGCAGACCTACCGCTACGACGGCCCGCGTCCGCGCTTCAAGGAGAGCGCCATCATCCACCTCGCCGACGGCATCGAGGCCGCCGCGCGCTGTCTGCCCAAGGTCACGCCGCAACATCTCGACGAGATCATCGACCAGATCGTCCGCGAGCGCCTCAACGACGGCCAGCTCGACGAGAGCCCGCTCACCTTCGCCGAGCTCACCAAAATCAAGGACAGTTTCCAGCACACGCTCGTGAGCATGCTCCACGGCCGCGTCGCCTACCCCGCCGCCAAGGCCTGACCCCGACCATGCGCGAAATCGCCATCGCCAACCGCCACCCGCGCCTGCGTCTCGACCGCCGCGCGCTCTCGAAAGCCGTCGACCATCTCGACGCGCGTTTCCGGTTCACTGCCGCCGACCTCCCGACGCTGAGCCCCGCGGCGCGCCGCCGGGCTCGATCCCAAATTTCAAATCTCAAATCTCAGATTGGCGGCGACCACGCCGCCTGCGCCGCGCCCGCCGGCGAGCTCTCGATCACCTTCCTCACCGACCCCGCCCTCGCCAAACTCCACGCCGACTACCTAGACGATCCGACCACCACCGACGTGATCACCTTCGAGGGCGACGAAACGCTGGGCCACGCCGGCGACGTCTGCGTCTCGGTCGACACCGCCCTCGCCTACGCGAAGAAGCACGAGCTTCCCTTCGCCGAGGAACTGCTCCGCTACGTCATCCACGGCTGGCTCCACCTCGCGGGCTACGACGATCTCGAACCGCGGAAAAAACGCCGCATGCGCGCCGCCGAGGAACGGGCCCTGAAATTGCTCCGCTCCGCCGATCTTCTCCCCGAATTTTCGCTCCGTCCGCGGCCCGGTTCCCGCTAAACACCCCGCGGATGTCCGGCCCGTCCCATCAGACCGAAGCCCACCTGCTCTCCCAAGCCCCGCACACGGGAGACCACCTCGTTCTCACCTGCTTCTCCCCGGTCGACGGCCTCTTCCACGCGCTCCTGCGACCGCCGCGCGGAGCCAAGGGCGACGCCGCTCCCGCGCCCGACCTCTTCAACCGCGTCGCGCTCGAGCTTCGCCACGCCAAAGGCGCCTCCGCCGGCGGCCCATGGTTCGTCCGCGAGCACCGCATCCTCACGCGCCACGCCGGCATCGGCCGCGACTACGCCACCCTCGCCGCCGCCTCCCGTCTCGCGCGTGTCGTCATCAAGAATCCCGTCCCCGAAGACAGCCGCGCCGCCGTCGACGCCTTGTTGACCCAGGCCCTTTCCGCCTTCGCCCGCCCGGGCGCCCGCGCCGATCTCGTTTTTTTCAAAAGCCTCTACTGCCTCGCCCGCGACGAAGGCCTGCCGCTCAAGCAGCACTGGATCCCCGCCCTGCCGCCCGGCGACCGCACGCTCGTCGCCGCGGCGCTTTCGCTGCCCGCGGATGCGCCCGACGCCCCGTCGCCGCAAGACCTTGCGCGCCTGACCAAACGCCTCGAAGCTTACCTCGTCACCGAAGCCGATCTGCAGATCGGTTAACCGCTAAATAACGCTAAATTCCGCTAAAGAAATCCCCGCGAGACGGCGCTCCGTTTAGCGATCCTTGGCGCACTTTAGCGGTGTCCTCCCTCCGAACATGAATTTCCGCTCGCAGCTTCTCGAAATCCTCGGCGCCCCGAACTACCGCCCGGTCAACGACGCCGCCCTCTTCCGCGCGCTCAAGCTCCCGAAAAACCTCCGCGCCCGTTTCCTCCACGAGCTCCGCCTCCTCGCCTCGCGCGGCGAAATCAAGCTCGTGCAAGGCGACCGCTACGCGCTCCCGCCCGAACGCTCCGCCGCCGCGGGCAAACCCCGCCCGACCACCTCCCGCGCCACGCACGCCTCCGAATCCGCCCGCCCCATCTTCAAGCCGCTCCCGAAGAAGGAATTTCTTTCCCCCAAAAAAGCCTCCGCCTCCGCGAAACAGTCCTCCCCCTCCGGCGCCGATGACGAAATCACCGGTCGCATCCAATTCCGCGCCGGTGGCTCCGCTTTCGTCATTCCGTCGCTCGACGCCGACGCCGATCCCGACGCGCCCCGCCCCGACGCGATCCAGGTCGGCCCCGGCGACACGCTCAACGCCCTCCCCGGCGACACCGTCGCCGTCGTGGTCGACGCCTCGCTCGCCCCGCGCTTCCGCCAAGGCGACGCCCGGCGCGAAGAGCCCCGCGGCCGCGTGAGGCGCATCCTCCAACGCGCGCGCGAGGAGATCGTCGGCCGCCTCGCCAAAGTCCGCTCGCAATTCGTCGTCCTCGCCGACGATCCGCGTTTCCCGCTCGAGGTCTTCGTCTCCGATCCCGGCTTTTCCCGCGTCCGCCCCGCGCCCAAGATCGACGACAAGGTCGTCGCGCAACTCGAGCCCTGGGACGACCCGCGCAAACCGCTTCGCGGCGTCATCACCGAGGTCCTCGGCAAGACCTTCGAACCGCGCGCCGAGCTCCTCGGTGTCTATCGCAAATACAAACTCGAGCCGGCCTTCCCGCCCGAGGTCGAGCGCGAGGTCGCCTCGCTGCCCGACACCGTCCCACCCGAACAGGCCGCATCCCCCGGCCGCCTCGATTACCGCGACGCCGCCGTCTTCACCATCGACCCCGACGACGCCAAGGACTTCGACGACGCGCTCTCCCTCGAACCGCTTCCCGAGGGCGGCACGCGCGTCGGCGTGCACATCGCCGACGTCTCCGCCTACGTGAAGACCGGCACCGCACTAGACAAGGAGGCGCTCAAACGCGGCAACTCCACCTACCTCGTCGGCACCGTCGTGCCGATGCTGCCGGAAAAACTCTCCAACGGCCTCTGCTCGCTCGTCGAGGCGCAGGACCGCCTCTGCAAGGCCGTCTTCCTCGACTTCGACGCCAAAGGCCGCCTCCAGGAAAAAGCCACGCGCTACGCCAACACCGTCATCCGCAGCCGCAAGCGCCTGACCTACAAGCAGGCCTACGCCCTCCTCTTCAAAGACTCGCTCGACGAGATCCGCGCCCTCCCGCTCCCGCCCAAGCACCAGACCGGCTCCACCGGCCGAGCGCTTTCCTCGCTCTCCGACGCCGAGCTCACCGACCTGCAAACCTGGGTGCGCAAACTCTGGGAACTCGCCTCGCGCCTCCGCCGCGAACGCATGGCCCACGGCTCGCTCGATCTCGACATGCCCGAGACGAAAATCTTCGTCGATCCCGAGGGCTACGCCGACCGGCTCGAACGCATCGAGCACGACGAGAGCCACCAGCTCATCGAGGAGTTCATGCTCGCCGCCAACGAGGCCCTCGCCCGTCTCACGCGCCGCGAAAAACTCCCTTCCATCTACCGCGTCCACGACGACCCGGATGGCGAAAAACTCGACGAACTCCGCCAGCAGCTCGCCACCCACAATATCCGCGTCGGCGATCTCTCGGACCGCAAGGAACTCGTCCGCCTGCTCGCGATCCTCAACGACCACCCGCAGGGCTACACCCTGCGCACCCAGCTCCTGCGCAGCCTGCGCAAGGCGGCCTACCGCAGCAGCCCGGACGGGCACTTCGGCCTGAACAAAAACGACTACACCCACTTCACGTCTCCGATTCGTCGATACAGCGACCTCGTCGTGCACCGCGTGCTCGACGCCTGGTTCGCGCGCCAGGCCGCACCGGGCGCGAAGGCGAAGCTCCCCTACTCCGCCGCCAAGGCCGAGGAGATGGGCGAGCACCTCAGCCTGACCGAGATCAACTCCGCCGAGGCCGAGCGCGAAAGCGTGAAGATCAAGCTGCTCGAATACTTCGAGCGCGAGCTGGAGAAGAAGCAGCCGACCGCCTTCGAGGCCGTGATCACCGACGTGCGGCCCAACGGATTTTTCATCGAGCTGGTGGAGTCGATGACCTTCGGCTTCGTGCCCGCCAGCCTGTTGCGCGACGACTATTACCAGATCACGCCCGACGGCTCCGCCCTCGTCGGCGGCAAACGCAAGAAACGCTACGCCGTAGCCGCCCGCTTGAAAGTCCACGTCGCCAAGGTCGACCGCGTGAAGCGCTTCATGGACTTCCGCCCGGCGGAGTGAGGCCATACGTCGGATCGGGACGAAAAAAAGCCGCCCGGTCGAAACCGGGCGGCTGGCAAGACATGCCTGAGCAAAGATCAGGGCAGCTTTATGATCGCCGTCGAGGCAGGCGACTGCGCCTTGAAGACCGTGTTCTGCGCCCGACTATCGCCGCTCAAGTTTAGCGGCGTGAGAAACTGGGCGAATCCGAACACATCCTCCACCACCCCCGTGGTGGTGTTGGTGCGAATGGTCACGGCGAACTGCCCGCTCGCCTTGCCGATCCCAGGCGCGATCACGGCCTTGTGATAGAGTCGCCCGCCCAGCCCGACGCTTTCCTTGAATTTCAAAACCTGCCCGTTGAAGGTCAGCGTCTGCAAATCCTCCGATAGGCTAAATTTCACCACCTGCCCGGTGGTCGGCGAGCCGGCGGGACGCTTCGGCGGAGAAATAAAAGTCTGCGCGCCTGACACCTTCGTGATCACATCGGTCGCATCTTCCTCGAAAATCTTTACGGTGTAAGAGCCCGACGCAGCCACCGCCTTGTTGTCCTCCAACGGCCCGGAGAAGGTGACTAGTCCGGAGACATTGTTCAGTCGATACTGGCCATAGGCGAAGGGCGCCTCGCCCAGCGTCTCGGCAAAGGAAAACACGCCTTCGACGTCGGCGACCGTCGTCGTCGTCTTGCCCTCGATGGTGCGCTTGATCGTTTGCTTGCCGGCGAAAACGCCGGTGAGCGGATTGAGGCTCACCTTCCAAAGTTTGTCCCAATCCTTCGAGTTGTTCTCCGCGGGAGCGCCGTCGCCGCCGGCGACCGCTTGGATTTTGGCGAGGCCGGTGATGCGCACGACATCGGGCAACGAGGTCGAAAAATCGCTTTCGAAGAGCCCCTCGCCGGAGAAATCGACCGAGAAGTTTTTGCTGTAGCCAAAGCCAAGCTCGAGACTGGTGGCGATGGGATAGGCCTTCTTGGCCGGCACGAGCCAAGGCTGCACCACCGCGATCAACCCCGTGGAAAAGCCGCCGGGATAAGCCTTGTCGGTGGTCTTCTCGGGCTTGTTCCAAAGCGTGGGCTCGGCCTGCTCGCCACGACGATCGAGATCCAGCTCGCTGAGGAGATAGCCGCCGGTCGCGTAGCCGGGAGGCACGGCGTAGATGCTGTAAACCGCACCGGAGATGGGATCGGCGGAGCCGGTGAACGAGGTGCCATCCCCCAGCTTGCCCTTGTAGTTCAGCTTTCCGACTGAGTTGACGGAGAGCGACGCATAGCCGGCGCCGGCGGGAACGGCCTCAGGGGCGCCCTCGGGGGTAAGAAAAGCCAGCGTGTAGTTGCCGATCCAGGACGGTCGATCGTCGGGCTTTCCGGTGAATTTCGCAAATTTGTAGGAACCTGCGCTGTCAAACTGCACGGACTCCGCGCCCAAGCTCAGATCGAGGCCACCAACGACGACGGAGCCATCCGCCTTGAGGGTCAGGCGGAAGTTGATCAGGTAGCTGCTGGTCCCCTTGATCTTCGCCGCGCCCACGTTGTTTTGGGACTGCGCGTCGGAAGCGATCAGATCGACGCCCGACGGCACGAGCTTGGTGCTCACCGGGTAGCTCTTGCCCGCCTTGTTTTTCAGGGTGCCGGTCGCATTGATCACGGAACCCTTCGCGCTAACCTTTAATTCCAGACGTCCGTAAAGCACCTCCACCGGGATTTCGCTCCCGGCGGGAGTCTCCAGGGAGCTGAGATTGGCGGCGTAGGAACCGGTGAAGTCGACGGGAGTGGAAGCCGCGCGAGCGACTCCGACCGCGACCGATAAAAAGCCCGCGACCAACCAAGCCCGGGCGAAGAATGAAGCGAAGAAGCGTTTCATAGGGTGGAAACCCCAACGATCGGAGACACCCCCAAACACGTCAACGACATCGCCATATCCTTGCGCAAAAAGACAGATCCGTGCGTCCATACAATTTTACAGCCCGCTCTCGGAAGGCCGTGATACGAACATGGCGGAAGGGGAGGGATTCGAACCCCCGGGACCTTTCGGTCCGCCAGATTTCAAGGCTGGAGCATTAGACCACTCTGCCACCCTTCCGGAACAGCTGCACGGGCAGGAGTTGGCCGGCCCGCACGCCGTCGGTCAACCCTGTTGCAGCCCGAGTTCCTCGACGCGCTTGCGCAAGGTGGCACGAGTCATCCCCAGCCGCTCGGAGGTCCGCGCCAGATTGCCGTCCAACTCCTTCAAGCTGCGCACGATCATCTCACGCTCCAAGCGTTCCAAAATCGGCTCCCTCTCCTTGCTCAGCTCCGCGTGGATAAAATCAAGCGCCTCGCCCACCGTGAGAGCCGCCGCCGGAGTCGCCCCGGCGACAAGCCCCGGCGACGCGAGCGGAGCCGCCGCCGGCGAAACGGCCGTCGTGACCGCCTTAACGGGCGCCGCAACCGTCACGGGCGTCGCCTCGGCCGGCGCCTGCGTCGCCACGCCCGCCGCAGGTGCGGGCGTCGCAGCCCCCACGCTGGCCAGCACCTCGGGCGGCAGATCCTTCACCAAAATTGCGTCGCCCTGCGCGATCACCGCGGCGCGGTAGACCAGGTTCTCCAACTCGCGCACATTGCCCGGCCAATCGTAGCGCGCCAGCATCGCCATCGCCTCGGGCGAGACCTTGGCCACGCGCGCCTTCTTCTGCTTCACGAGGTTCTGCAGGCAGAAATCCACGATCTGCGGAATGTCCTCCCGGCGCTCGCGCAAGGGTGGCATTTTGATGCGAACGACGTTCAGCCGATAGTAGAGGTCCTCGCGAAAGGTCTTCGCTTTCACCATCGCCTCGAGGTCCTTGTTCGTCGCCGCGATGATGCGCACGTCGACCTTGATCGTGTCCGTGCCGCCCACCCGCTGGATCTCGCCCTGCTGGAGCACGCGCAGGATCTTCGTCTGCGTCGCGAGCGCCATGTCGCCGATCTCGTCGAGGAAAATGGTGCCGCGGTCGCAAAGCTCGAACTTGCCGATGCGCTGGTTCGTCGCGCCGGTGAAGGAGCCCTTCTCATGGCCGAACAGCTCGCTCTCGATCAGATTGTCCGGGATCGCCGCGCAATTCACCGCGATGAAGTTCCCCTTCGCCCGGTGCGAATGCTTCCAGATCGAGCGCGCGACCAGCTCCTTTCCGGTGCCGCTTTCGCCCGTGATCATCACCGTCACGTCGCTCGCCGTCACCTGGCCGATCACCTTGAAAACGTCCTGCATCACCGGCGAGGCGCCCACGATGCCCTCGCGGTAGTCGTCGGCGTTGATCGAGGGCTTGTAGTCGCCGGCCGAACGCATGTCGGCGTGGGCCTTGAGCGCGTTCTCCGCCAGCGTGAGCACTTTCGCCGGGTCGAAGGGCTTCATGATGTAGTCGAAGGCACCGTATTTCATCGCCTCGATCGCCGTCTGCGCCGTGCCGAACGCCGTCATCAGGATGATCAACTGCTTCGGGTTCGCCGCGCGGATGTGCTGCAGCGCCTCGATGCCGCTCATGCCACCCATGCGCACATCGAGAAAAATCAGATCCGGCGCGGGCCCCTTTTTCACCGCCGCCACGCCCGCCTCGCCGCTCGGCGCCTCGCTCACCTGGTATTTTTTCGAGGAAAGCACCCGCCCCAGCGAGTAGCGGACTTCGGCGTCGTCATCGATGACCAGAATGGAGGGAGCTTTGGCGTCGGACATTGCCGTCAACCGTGCATATCGCGCGCCAGATGGTCAACGTCACGGAAAACACCCGGCCCGCTGGCGAAGCCCGCCCGCCTGCGTTTCCTCCGCGCGTCCGCCCATGCCCGCTTCCACCGACGCCTCGCCTTCGCCCGCCTCCGCCCTCGCCGTCTCCGCCGTCACCAAAGCCTACGGCTCGCGACGCGTGCTCGACGCCGTGTCCTTCGAGGTTTCGCCCGGCGAACGCGTCGCGCTCACCGGCCCCTCCGGCTCCGGCAAGACCACCCTCCTCAACTGCCTCGGCGGCGTCGACCGCCCCGACTCCGGCGAGATCCGCCTGCTCGGCCGACGCATCGACGATCTTGATCCCGACGCGCTCAACCTCCTCCGCCGCGAGCGCGTCGGCACCATTTTCCAGTTCTTCCACCTGCTCCCCACGCTCGACGCCGCCGAGAACATCGAGCTGCCGCTGCAACTTCTTCGCGTCTCCGCCGCCGAACGCCGGACCCGCGTCGCCTCGCTCCTTGATCGTGTCGGCCTCTCCCACCGCGCCGCCGCCCTCCCCTCCCAGCTCTCCGGCGGCGAGCAACAACGCGTCGCCATCGCCCGCGCCCTCGTCCACCGCCCCTCCCTGCTCCTCGCCGACGAACCCACCGGCAACCTCGATTCCGCCAACGGCGAAAACGTCCTCGCCCTGCTTCGCGAGCTCACCGACGAGACCCGCACCGCGCTCGTCCTCGTCACCCACAGCGAGGAGGCCGCCGCCATCTGCCACCGACGCGTCCGCCTCCGCGACGGCCGCGTGGTGCAGTGAAGCAGAACAGAGCGACAAAACTACGGAACGACAGATCTCAAACCATGCGCTCGCGCTCCACTCCATTTTCCCGGTCAGTGTCCTCTGTCGCTCAGTAGCTCCGTCGTTCGGTCGCTCTTATGCTGTCTCTTCTGCTCCGCCGCCTGAGCCTCCGCCACGCCCGCCTCGCCCCGGGCCAGACCGCGCTGCTGGTGCTCATCCTCGCGCTGGGCGTCGCCGTCTTCACCGCCGTCCGCCTCGCCAACCGCGCCGCCGTCGCCTCCTTCACCCACTTCACCGAGACGCTCACCGGCCGCTCCGACTTCATCGTCCAGGCCCCCTCCGGCACGCTGCCCGAATCCGTCCTGCCCGAGCTGCGCGACGCGCTCGCCGACCTCGCGGTGCAAATCCACCCCGTCGTCGAAAGCACCGCCGCCGAGCCCGCCCCCGCCGACGCCCCGCGCTTCGGCCGACGCACCTTCACCCTGCTCGGCGTCGATCTCGTCGCCGTCGCCAACCTCGCCACGCAACAAGCCGCCGGCGCCCGCTTCTTCGGCGACACGCGCGAGCAGGCGGACAACTCGCCCCGCCCGGGCTCTTTCTTCGACCTCTTCGGCGAGGAGCCGCTCGCCTGGCTGAGCCCCTCCTTCGCCGACAAACCGCCCGAACACCTCGAACTCATCCTCAACGATCGCCCCGTCCGGCTTCGTGTCGCCGGCCCGATTCCGCAGGCGCCGGAAGCACCCGCCGCGCCCGCGCACCTGATCGTCCTCGACCTTCCGGTTCTCCAGTCGCTCCTCGGCCGCGCCGGCCGGCTCGACCGCGTCGAATTCGTCCTCGAGCCCGGCCACTCGCTCGAATCCCGCCGCGCCGCCCTCGCCCGACGCCTGGCCCAGCTCGCCACCGCCGGGTCCGGCGCCGCGCATGGCCCAACGCCGGAACCGCTCCGCGCGAATGCGTCCGCGTCCGACCCCGATGTTCGTAATACGAACATTCCAGACGCGCCAGCCCGCTGGCTCGTAACCACGCCGGGCGCCCGCCGCGAAACCGCCGAGACCATGACGGCCGCCTTCCGGCTCAACCTCACCGTCCTCTCGCTCATCGCCCTCCTCGTCGGCCTCTATCTGGTCTTCCAGGCCCTCGACGGCGCCGTCGTCCGCCGCCGTTCCGAGATCGCCGTTCTCCGCTCGCTCGGATTCGATGCCTCCACCCTTCGCCGCGCCTGGCTCGCCGAAGCCGCCGCCCTCGGCTTTCTCGGCGCCTCGCTCGGGCTTCTGCTCGGCTGGGCCGGCGCCCAGTTCGCCGTCCGCGCAGTCGGCCAGACCGTCAACGCCCTCTACTTCTCCACCAGCGTGCAAGCCGCCCGGCTCACGCTTCCCGAGTCGCTCGTCAGCCTCGGCGCCGGCATTCTCGCCAGCGTTCTCGCCGGCTGGGTTCCGGCCCGCGTAGCCGCCGAGACCCCGCCCGCCCAGGTGCTCGTGCGCTCCGCCGCCGGCACGGTCGGCGGACGCTGGCTGCGCAGCAAATCGCTCGCGGTCGGCGCCCTACTCGCCGGTCTCGCGCTGTCCCGACTTCCCCCGCTCGAGCTCGGCGGCGGCACGCGTTTCCCGCTCGCCGGCCACCTCGCCGCGTTTTGCGGCATCTTGGGCGGCGGGGTTCTCGCCGCGATCGCCCTGCCCGCGCTCGGCGTCGCGCTGCGCCCGCTCGCCGCCCGCTCCGCGCCTTGGCGCGTCTCCCTCGGGCACATCGCGCGCCCCACCGGTCGCCACCGGCTCGCCGCCGCCGCGCTCGTCTGCGCCATCGGCATGGCCGCGGGCATGGCCATCCTCGTCGCCAGTTTCGAACGCTCCGTCCGCTCCTGGGTGCAATCCGCCCTCCAGGCCGACCTCTATCTCTCCAGCTCCGGCGCCCAATCCGCAGGCTCGGACAACAAGATCGCCCCCGAGACCTGGCGCGCCCTCGCCGCCCACCCCGCCGTCGCCCACGCCGCCACCTTCTCCGCCTACCCGCTCGTTCTCGACGGCAAGCCCACCATCCTCGGCGGAGGCGACCTCGCCCGCCAGTCCTCGCGCGGCGGCTTCCTCTGGGTCGGCTCACCTCCCCCGCCCGAAGCGCTCGACCCCGCGCGGAACGCCGGTCTCGCGCTCGCCAGCGAAAGCTTCTCCGAACGCTATCGTATCCACGTGGGCGATACCGTTTCCGTGCCGACACCCTCCGGCGTCCGCCCGCTCCGCGTAGCCGGGCTCTTCGCCGACTACGGCAACGAGCGCGGCACCCTGCTCGTCGACCGGACGCACTCCGCCGGCTGGTTCGGCGACGACCACGCCACCAGCCTCGCCCTCGACCTCAAGCCCGGCCTCTCGCCCGAGGCGGTCCGCGCCGAGCTCGCCGCCGCCCACCCGGGCCTCTCGATCCTCACCAACTCCACCCTCCGCTCCGAGGTGCTGCGCATCTTCCGGCAAACCTTCTCCATCACCTACGCCCTCGAGTTCATCGGCCTCGCCGTCGCCGTCGGCGGACTCGCCCTGAGCCTCGCCAGCGTGCTGCTCGACCGGCGGGAGGAACTGACCACGCTGCGCGCCCTCGGTTTTCGCCGCGACGAGATCGCCCGCGCCACCGCGCTCGAGGGCGGCTCGCTCGCCCTCTGCGCCGTCACCGCGGGCATCGCGCTCAGCTTCGCGCTCGGTTGGCTGCTCATCCACGTGATCAACAAACAGAGCTTCGGCTGGACCCTCGCGTTCGCCGTTCCGGTCGCGCAACTCGCCGCCCTCGCCGCCCTCGTCGTCGGCACGGGAGTAGTCGTCAGCTACTTCGTCGGCCGCTGGGCCGCCAAACTCCCCGCCGACCGGGAAGAGTGAGGCCGTGAAACACTCCAAAGACACGACATGAAAACCGTCCATCTTCGCCGCCTCCTCCTTTCGTGTCTTTTCGTGTGTTTCGTGGGCCATGCCGTCGCCTCATCCGAAACCGGCATCCCCCTCTTCACCCCCTACGGTTTTCGCGTCCCGCAACCCGCCCCGTCCTTCGCCTTCCCCCGCGACCACGGCTCGCACCCCGACTACAAGATCGAGTGGTGGTATCTCACCGGGCATCTCTTCACCCCGGAAACGGCGGCCGCGCCCGCCCGCCGCTTCGGTTTCCAAGCGACCTTTTTCCGCTCCGCCGCCCCGCGCGACGTCGCGGCTCGACCGTCTCCCGCCGCCTTCGGGCACGACCAGATCTACCTCGCACACATGGCGCTGATCGACACCGCCACCGGCCGCTTCCTCCACCAAGAGCGCCTGAACCGCGCCGGCTGGGACGCCTCCGCGTCGACCGAGACCCTCGCCGTGCGCAACGGCGACTGGTCGCTCCGGCTCGCCGATCCCGCCGCGCCCGCCGGCGCGGAAACGCTTCTTCTCGTCGGCGGCATCCGGGCCGACGCTCGTTTCACCCTCACGCTCACGCCCTCCAAACCCCTCTCGCGCTTCGGCGAGGGCGGCTACTCGCGCAAGGGCTCCGCGCCCACCGCGGCGAGCTACTACCTGACGTTTTCCCGGCTCGCCGCCTCCGGCACGCTGGCCCTCGACGGCGCCGCCCCCGTTCCCGTCACCGGGCAGGCGTGGATGGATCACGAATACAGCAGCAGCCAGCTCGACGAGTCGCAGGTCGGCTGGGATTGGCTCAGCGCCCAGCTCGACGACGGCCGCGAGCTGATGTTCTACGCCCTGCGTAGCCGCGACGGCTCCCTCGACCCCGCCTCCACGCTCACCTGGATCGACCGCGAGGGCCGCCTCGCGAAGGCGCCCTACCGCTGGGAGCCGCTCTCCACCTGGCGCAGCCCGCGCACCGGCGCGGCCTACCCGAACCGTATCCGGCTCACGACCACCGATCCGGCCACCGGTCGCGAGTTCGTCGTGATCGTCGAGCCCTTCGCCCCCGACCAGGAGCTGGGGGGCTCGCTCGGCGGCGTCACCTACTGGGAGGGCGCCTGCCGGCTCCTCTCCGCCGACACCAAGGCCGAGCTCGGCTCCGCCTACCTCGAACTCACCGGCTACGACCGCCCCGTGGATGTCGTTCGTTAAGCCTTCCCGCTCGCCTTTCCCCACCCCTATTCGCCATGTCCCGCTTCGCCCTCATCGCCGGCATCACCGGCGGCATCGGATCCTCTCTCGCCCGTCGCCTGCACGCCGCGGGCTGGCTCGTCGGCGGTTTCGCCCGCTCCGCGGAAAAACTCGACGCCCTCGCGGCCGATCTGCCCGGGCTGCTCACCGCCACCGCCGACGCGACCGACCCGGCCGCGGTCGAGGCCGCGTTCGCCGATCTCTCCGCCCGCGCCGGCTCCGCGCCCGACGCCTACGCGCACTGCGTCGGATCGATTCTCCTCAAACCCGCCCACCTCACCGGCCTCGACGAGTGGCGCCGCACCCTCGCGATCAACCTCGACTCCGCCTTCTACGGACTGCGCGCCGCCGTCGGCCCCATGCAGGCCCGCTGCTCCGGCGGCATCGTGTTGCTCAGTTCCGTCGCCGCCGGCACCGGCTTGCCCAGTCACGAATCCATCGCCGCCGCCAAGGCCGGGATCGAGGGCCTCGTCCGGTCCGCCGCCGCCAGCTACGCCTCGCGCCAGGTTCGCATCAACGCCGTCGCCCCCGGCCTCGTCGACACGCCCCTCGCCGCCAGCTTCCTCGGCAATCCCCAGGCACGCGCGTTTTCAGAGAAGTTGCACCCGCTGGGCCGGATCGGACGTCCCGACGAGATCGCCTCCGCCATCGCCTATCTGCTCTCGCCCGAGGCCGAATGGGTCACCGGACAGGTCTGGCACGTCGACGGCGGCATGAGCTCCGTCCGCCCCCGGCCCAAGGCCTGAACCCACGCCGGGCAGGCGGCCGCGCGCCCCCCTTTTATTTCCCCTTGCCCGACCCGCCGGGGGGCCAAGCATCCGGCGTTTCCTTAACCCGTGGTTCCCGCCGACGCCGATCTTCGTATCAAGCTGCCCGTCTTCGAGGGCCCGCTCGACCTGCTCCTCTTCCTCATCCGCAAGAACGAGCTGGATATCTACGACATCCCGATCGCGACCGTCACCAAACAGTATATCCAGGTGCTCCGCTCCATGCAGCAGCTCGACCTGGAGATCGCCGGCGAGTTCTTCGTCATGGCCGCCTCCCTGATGGAGATAAAGAGCCGCATGCTCCTCCCCCGCGGCCAGGCCGCCACCGGGGCGGGCGAGGACGACGACCCGCTCGATCCGCGCTGGGAGCTCGTTCACCAGCTCCTCCAATACAAAAAATTCAAGGAGGCCGCGGCCAAACTCGACGAACTCGCCGCCTTCCAGCGCGACATGCTCTCGCGCCACGTCGTCGAGGTCGCCGTCACCGAAAACGAGCGTCCGCTCAAGCCCGTCGACCGCATCGAGCTCTGGAACGCCTTCAACCTCGTCCTCCGCCGGCTCTCCGAAAAACTCGTCGTCGGCGAGATCAAGGGCGAGGAGGTCACCGTCTCCGACAAGATGGAGGAGCTGCTCAAGCTCATCGAGACGCGCCAAAAGTTCCTCTTCACCGACCTATTCGAGGGCAAACCCGTCACCGTCCGCCTGCTCGTCGCCACCTTCATCGCCGTCCTCGAGCTCACGCGTCTCAAAAAACTCCGCGTCCGCCAGGACGAGGCCTACGCCGACATCCACGTCGAGGCGGTGGAAAACACCGTCAACGCCGACGGCACCCTCGCCGAGGGCCAGCTCAACTTCGCTCCCGCCGCGCCCGAACAGGCGTCCGCCGCCGCCTTCGCCAGCTCGCCCGCCCCCGCGCCCGAAGCCCCCGCCCTGGTGCTCACCGCCAGCGGCTACGCCGAGATTCCCCGCGTTCTGGGCGCCGACGCGGCCGAAAGCGACACGTCCTACGCTCCCACCCCCACGCCCGACACCATCGCTTCCGTCGCCGTCGCCCTCCAAGACCCTCTCGCCGCGCCCACGCCGTCGCCCGACGTGGTCTCCCCCGCGCACGAAACCGCCACCGTCGAAGCTCCGCCTGAACCCGCCGCGTCCGCCGCGCTTGCGTCATCCGACCCCCTCTCCGCGCCCGCCCCGAACGAGACCGCCAGCGATCACCCTGACACGTTCGCCGACGCGCCCGTTCCCGCCTCCACCGATCTCGCCGCATCGAGTCCGGCCCTAACCCCGGCGATTCCGCCATCGGCTCCCGCGGAGCTTTCGCCTCTTGCCACGGCCGCCCCCGCGACCGCCGCCGAGCCCCTTTCATCCGAAAAGCCGCTTGATACCGAGCCCCCCCGGGACACGTTGGCCTCGTGAGCAAGCGCGTTCGCAAATCCTCCGACTCGTCCGCCCCCGTCGCCAAGCCCGCGAAGAAGGCGCCCGCAGGCAAAGCCGGACTCATCGGCGTCGGCCTCGACAACGACGACGGCCACAAGCGCATCACCACCGGTGAAAAATTCGTCCTCGTCGGCGGTTCGTCGGAAACGCACGAGCGCATGGCCGAGACCACGATCAAGACCTTCGAGGAATTGAAACGTCGTGACAAGCACCTCGAAACAGTCGACCCGCGCGAACTCGCCGAGATCATCCACAAGTCGACTCCTCGCTAAACCGACCCCGCACCCGACCCCGCGTCTTTTGGCCAGCCCCGCCCTCTTCCGCGATTCCCGCTCGACCTTCCGCGCCAAGCTCTTCCCTTTAGACCCTTCTACCCTCCCCTCTTATGAGCGACATCCCCAGTCCCGAATCCTCCCCCGCGCCCGAATCCGCTCCCAAGCCCAAGCTCACGCTCTCGCCCAAGGCTCCGGCTCCCGCCGCGCCCGAGGCCGCCGCCCCGGCTCCCGCCGCCGCGGTTCCCCCCGCCCCCGCCGCCACCATCTC
>JACCDY010916623.1_pt1 | contig 79954 bp, 134 predicted proteins | sample 7446391 | NCBI WGS metagenome assembly JACCDY01 (sample SAMN15323451, study PRJNA562643) | freshwater metagenome | isolation source: river surface water | place: USA:Blue River Watershed | collected 2017-08-18
GCATATTGGTATCGCGTACGGGGATCGAACCCGCCTGATCAGGTTGAAAGCCTGAGGACCTCCCAGAAGTCTAACGCGATATAAAACAACAGGATGGAGTTTCTTCTTCACCATAAGAAAAGTTGAAATTTTGCTGTTACCATCCTAAAACTTGGCAGAGGCACTAGGGATCGAACCTAGACTAACAGAGTCAAAGTCTGTTGTGCTACCATTACACAATGCCCCAACAAAACTGGCTCCGCATCTGAGGATCGAACTCAGCTAACCACTGATTAACAGTCAGGTCCCTGCACCTTGCTTGGATTCTGCGGAATAGATTTGGTACCCACGAAAGGAATCGAACCTTAGATCTACCGGTTATCAGCCGGTTGCTTGACCATTAAGCTACATGGGTATAATTGGTGGAGCCTGAAGGAATCGAACCTAATTGCCAACCACCCTACATATTAAGGCAACGGATTTACAGTCCGCCGTAGGGATCAAGCTCCATAATTTGTAACACTCTCCGCTATGCTTTTAGACGCCGTCGTAAGGCGAATGAAGAGTGTGTATTAAAAAGCACTAAAACTACTTAGGCTGCAATAGGAGCCATTGTTCGCCATTAATGCTTTTTAATACGCTACCATTTTTTTATCCACACAAGGATAAGCCATCCGGTAGGCCGCCCGTTCGCTCCATGTTTTAAGTGCAGAGCCAGGACCTCGTTTCCTGTATATTCACACTTTGCAATTAGTCGGACTCTACGAGTTCGTCTTCTCGCTGATAAAATGCTGCGTAATATGCACGAGCACGATTAAACTTTTCTTCAATAAGCCTTTCCAGCTCATCTTGAGTAAGTTCATACTCTTGCATTACTTTAGCATTTTGTTTTCTAAAATCTGTATCTTTCATTTTCAAATCCTACAAAACAAAAAACCCTGGGTTTTTAGTCCAGGGTCCTTTTAAAGTTTGAGTGTTAGTTACTTTAACTTACACTATCCTCCAAGGACCCTACGGTAATCTCAGGTGTGCGATCATTACCTAGACTGCCGGTGCTAAACTGTGACCAATAGGCAGACATACATGCCGGCACTTTGGCTACTTGTTTAGATATCAGTTGTCTATGTAAACTGTTCGCTTGCATTTTGTTTCTCTTCTTTAACCTTTAAAAATTTGTAGCGGAATTGCTACTGTTTTTGTATTGTAACGCCTTTCGACGCCACTGTCAACACTTTTTTGAAATATTTTTTGTTGTATTTTTACAACAGTTGCAATTTCAATAATTTGCTGAATGAACCTTATTGTATAGTTATTTAGTTCTTGTGTCAACCTCTATTTGCATTTTTTGGCAAAAAAGATTTACGAACTATTTAACTAGCCTCTATTATATTGTATATATGCCAACCTGTCAAGACCGGTATGGAAATGTGGCATTTTTACAACATTTGGCTGTCGCCGGGCATAACACGGTAGTTATCCTCTGCGCTGTCTGCTGTGCTTACTTCTATTATAGTGCCTTCTTCAAAACAAATCAACTGGTGTGGACTGAGTGGAGGATTGTGCCAAACGTCTCCGGCTTTTAATTCTTGTACAGTTTGTTGTGCGTTCTTAGTATTGATAAAGCGCAACTCAAACTTTCCACTGAGCACATACCAAGTTTCATCTTTGTCCTTGTGAAAGTGCATACTAAATCTTGCACCTGCTTTGAAATTTAGAAACTTACCACAGTACTTGTCCGTGTTAGCCCAAATAACCTCTTCTCCCCATCCCTTGGGTATATGTCCAGTTTTCATACAATCTCCTCTAGCTTAGGAGCATAGCATCCTAAATGTTGAACAGTTACCGCAGCTGCACGGTTAGCAAATTCCATAGATATACTTATATTTTTAGTTTTTAAAAACATGTATGCAAATGCAGACAAAAATGTATCTCCAGCACCAGTTACATCAGCCACTTCAACTTTTGGCGCAGGTAACGAAATTTCATGATGTACAGCTTCTGATCCACCTGCACCTTTTGTAACAATAAGTCCTGTACATTCTGATGTGATCTTACTGTATTCTAGCTCGTTAATTTTTACCCATGCTCCTTGCATACGGGATAAGTCAGTTTTTTTAGTATCTACAAACACCGGCTTTCTAGATTCGATTGCCTGTTCGATTAGTTCGTAAGTCACTGTTCCTTTACCGTAGTCTGCAATAACAACAGCATCGTATCCCTCGAACAAGTCTTTATTCATCAGTATTGGCAAACTATGTGCATCTTCGTCTACTCTGAGAACCTGTTGTTTACTACGTTTGTCAATAAATCTAGTTTTTCTACTGATTTCGCCAGTCTTTAAGGTTACACTACAACCTAACGCAATTAGGTTATTAAACACATTGCCAACCATGCCTGGCTTACCAATGGAATCTGTTGGAGAAAATACTGGCACCGGAGCTTCTGGGCTAATTCGATCTACTGTTCCAAACTGATATACATCAAGACCGTTGTCCCCTATCAATAATATGTTGTATTGTTTTGGTTGTTGAGTGTTCTGTTCTGTCATAATAAATTACCTGTTTGCAGTATTGCTCGCCAATTACACTACGTCCCCGATAGTCACTGCCTTTGACCATGATATCACAGTCTTTTACTATAGCTATTAGCTCTTCTGGAGAATCGAAAAACTTAACTTGGTCTACAGCTCGCAAGTTTTCCAAAAATAATTTACGATCAAATTGATTATTGATTGGGCGTTCGGCGCCTTTGAGTTGTTTTACTCTGTTGTCTGTATCAATCGCTACAATAAGAAAATCCCCGAGCGATCTGGCGTAATTCAACATCGCCAAATGCCCAGGGTGTAGTATATCAAATGTTCCGTTGACGATAACTTTTACCATCAACTATTTACTGTGTGTTATCTATTCATCACATACATTGTGATTTCGAACCCATAACGCATTTCAACTGCTTCTGGTTTGGTCCACATAATGCTTCTCCTTGTTATCTAATTTTTGAAACATACTCGAGTAGTACAAGTATGTATCATTATTATACGAACAAACCTACCTAAAGTACATACTGAAAACCATTAAAATAGACTAAACATTTTCACGGCCCCACTCTACTTTTAGCCAAACTCTTTCGTGAATGTAATGTGCCAATGTCATGAATATGTTAATGATAATAGCACCTGCCAGTCCCGTCCATATAGCAGTTATGATTGTTGCTGTTATTCTCCATGTTATTGCTCGTGTGAGTGTTCTCTTGTGTGTTTCCATTTTCTCTCCAATAAAAAAGCCCCTTATGGGGCTTTGGTTACTTCTTAAAAAGGTATCGCTTGTGCAAATGCAATCGAGCCTTGTTATACTGTAAGGCTGTAATTACACCTGCGGCTAACCATGGAAGTATTTTTGTCATCAGATTATTTAGTCCTGACCACCAATTGGCCAACAATGGTTCTTTCATTAACATTAGGAACGCAACGGCAAACAACACAAATGAACCTATAAAGATACTGTCTGGGTAGCGTTGTAATATTTTGCTAACCAACGTAGCACCAAATAAAATAATTGGCACACTGATCAACAACCCAGCAATTATTAAAACAAAGTTGCCATTTGCGGCTGCGGCAATACCCAATGCGTTGTCTATGCCCATAACTGCGTCAGCTACACAGATAGTCCATATGGCACCCCAGAATGTGTCGCTGGCTTTTACTTCATGTTCACCATTATCAAATACTAGTTTCCATCCAATCCATATAAGTGCGGCAGCACCGATGGCTCTAAGTCCTGGGATCATCAGTAGGTAAGTTAGCGCGGCAACACTTATAAAACGAATAGCAATAGCGCCAAATGTTCCCCAGAAGATTGCCTTCTTACGTAGGTCTGGTGGTAATTTGTTAGCAGCCATGCCAATAACTAGAGCGTTATCACCTGCTAACACGATGTCTATCAATATGATAGCTAAGAATGCCCAAAGGGCCTGGAGAGTAAAAAGTTCCATAATCTTCCTTAAAAGTTACGGTCTCACCTCTTTGCCTAAGTACCGGGCACTTCTGTGCCGTGTTGACGATACTTAAGGCCAACACCCGTTGGCTGGTTACTCCCCAAGTTTATTTAGTTGCGAATCAAATAGTCAAACGCACCGAGTGCGGCATTGGCGCCACTGCCCATACTGATAATAATCTGCTTGTAGGCAACATTAGTACAATCGCCTGCGGCAAACACACCAGGAATGTTAGTGTCGTTATGTCCATTGACAATAATTTGTCCAAAACGGTCCTTGGCCACATCTACAAATTCTGTGTTAGGAACAAGTCCAATTTGAACAAATACACCTGCTAGTTCAACATGCTTTTCTGTGCCTGTGTCTCTTTCTGTGTAAGTAATGCCATTTACTTTATCTGTACCTGTAATTTCTTTAACTTGTACATTAGAAAGAACAGTTACATTAGGTAAACTATTTAGACGATCCTGTAGAACTTGATCTGCTTTTAGTGTTGGCATGAATTCAAAAACAGTTACATGGCTAACAATACCTGCTAGGTCAATGGCGGCTTCGACACCACTGTTACCTCCGCCGATAACTGCCACGTGTTTGCCTTTGAATAAAGGTCCATCGCAATGTGGGCAGTATGCTACACCCTTGTTCTTAAATTCAGCTTCGCCAGGAACACCTAAGTTACGCCAACGAGCACCTGTTGAAATGATTACAGTTTTACTCTTGAGCTTTGCTCCGCTTTCAAGTTCAACTTCAATCATGTCCTTCTTGACAATGCTCTTGGCACGTTGCAGATTCATAATATCTACATTGTATTCTTTAACGTGTTCTTCAAGACTAGCAACGAGTTTAGGACCTTCTGTATACTTTGTACCAATTAAGTTTTCAATACCCATTGTGTCCATAACTTGTCCGCCAAAGCGTTCAGCAACGATACCTGTGCGGATACCTTTACGTGCGGCATATACTGCTGCACTAGCACCAGCAGGCCCACCTCCGACAACCAGTACATCAAACTCTTTACCGTCAATGTCGCTAACATCTGCTTGACTGCCCATCTTGGCTAGAATTTCTTCTACAGTCATACGACCCGAACCAAATGCTTCTCCGTTAAGTTCAACAAACGGCACAGCCATAATGTTTTTACTTTCAACTTCTGCTTTGTATTCAGCACCATCTACCATTGTGTGGCGAATGTTAGGATTCAACACACTCATGATATTCAGTGCTTGAACAACGTCTGGACAGTTGTGGCAGCTTAGGCTGATGTAAGTAGTGAACGTGTATTCACCGCGAATGTCTTTGATCTGATCAATGATCTTGTCGTCAACTTTAGGCTTGCGTCCACTAACCTGTAATAGAGCCATAATAAGACTTGTAAACTCGTGTCCCATAGGAACACCAGCAAAAGTAATACGGTCTCCTACTTGGAAACTAGGAGTGCGTGATAATTGTACTTGCTCAACATGAATCTTAGGGCTCATGCTAGCCAACTCGTTAACAAGCTCTGCCATTTCTGTATTACCGCCAGCACTAACTTTAATAGTGATGTCGCCTTCCATTAAGGCAAGATATTGTTCTAGTTGTTGTTTAATTTGTGCGTCTAACATTTTATCCCCAAAAAATCTTATACAAAATAACGCATTGGAGTGTGATGATTATGACCGGCGCGAGTGTTCGTAGTAATTCTAAACGATAATGATATTGTTTAATTTTACGTTCAAAGTCTCTACCGGTCATAGGTCATTTATTCCTTGCATATTCTTCAAGCCATTTGATGTTTAAATCTAATGGTCTGCCAATCCATCTAGTACCTTCAGTATGATCACGCACATCGTCTCCTGTGTCTTCGTGCAACAAGATATGTAACTTTGCCTTGTATAATAGTCCTTCAACTTCTTTAGCAATAGTACTATTGTAGTTGACTTGATACATAGCATAAGGATGAGGACCTATTGCATCCTCATGTATCGAGCCTACTTTTGAGCCTACTTCCCGAAGAGGCTCTCGTAGACTTAATGCTTCATGTCGCTGGTCTTCATTTTGCCAGTAGATGTGTGCGTGATAGCGCATTAGATCTTACCTACTAGATCCAAACTTGGTGTCAATGTTGCGGCACCTTCTTTCCACTTGGCAGGGCAAACTTGACCTGGGTTAGCGGCTGTGTACTGTGCGGCCTTCAACTTGCGAAGTGTTTCACTGACATCACGTGCAATTTCGTTGCTGTGAACTTCAGCAGTCTTAACATGACCTTCTGGGTTGATGATAAATGTACCGCGTAGTGCTAGACCTTCTTCATCAATGTGAACACCGAAACCGCGTGTTAGGGTGTGAGTTGGATCTCCAACTAGCGGAAACTTAGCCTTGCCCACTGCTGGGCTAGTCTCATGCCAAACTTTATGAGAGAAATGTGTGTCAGTAGTTACGATGTAAACTTCTGCACCCATCTTTTGAAACTCAGCATAGTTGTCAGCTGCGTCTTCAATTTCTGTTGGGCAGTTGAATGTAAATGCGGCAGGCATAAAAATAAGTACATTCCATTTTCCTTTTAGAGTTTCGTTTGAAACTTCAACGAACTTACCGTTGTGAAATGCTTGAGTCTTAAACTCAGGGATTGGTTTGTTAATCAATGACATGTGTTTCTCCTTGTGTGTTAAAAAGTCATTCTAGAACATTTTCTGTTCACGTATATATTGTAATTTTATTTAACCTATAAATCAAGCGTTTTAATAGATTTTTTCAATAATTATTTCAATAACAATTATAGGAAAAACCAATAACACCTCACCCATACTTTAATAATATCCAATTTACCTTTGGGCAATTAAACAGTATAACATCAACACCATCAACTTGTCTAGAGAAAGGCAAATGTTTAATTTGCCATTTCTTTAAATCTGTTTGCAAGTGTCTAATGTCTTTTCGTTTGACAAATAGTTTAACTGTATTCATACGGTGTACTAGGGTGTCCGTAATCTACAGGAATAGTATCTTCCTTAACATTGTCATACATTTGATAATATGACTCGTTTGGTTTTACTTCCCGCCAGTCATCATATTTGATTTGAGCTAACAGCACTTGCTTCTTATCCAATAAATCACAAATAACGAACCCAGTAGCACAGGCACCTAGGATATTCTTAAATGGACTGTGTTTGTACTCGTTCTTTTGTAATGCTTTATGGAACTCACTATTAGGCCTAAACATAACTCGAGTGATACCAATCTTTTGATTGCGTAACCGAATTTTATCTATTAGTGTGAGTTGAGATAGTGTAGCACAGTTTTCTTCGTCGACTCTTAACAAACAGTCTTTGACTTTAATGCTACCTTTGGTGTGACTGTTGTCAGGTGTTTCCTTAGTGCTCCAAGGAATGCTACAGTCTACATGATTGACATATAATGTCTCCCCATGAAATTTTAAGACCCACATGGGAATGGTTTGGTCTTCTAAGTGTTTTTTATTGAAATGGAACACTACATCCTTACAAGCATATTCAATCTATTTTGACATTTTACATCTCCTTTAAAAGTTTTATGTCTTTGTGTTTTACTACGATGATATTATTTAACTTGTTATTAAACTTAATTGGCAAATCTGAGTGAACCAATATATGGTCTTTTTCTCTATCAGCTATCACCGACCCAACAAATGGAATTTTATTCCAGTGGCCAAACACCCGGCTACCGTTTTCCCACTTTGGTTTATAGTGGTCAAGTTTTGCAAAATATTCTGCTAAATTACTCATTTGTTTATTATACTGTCGACGAAATCTAATAGCAACGAATAATGGCGACCTTGATGATATTTTCCGTTTAACCAACTATAGTATTCGTACCAGTGTGATTCGCTTTCAGGATGACAGCCAATTAAACCAATTCTATTTTGTATTATAGCCATTGGATCATTGTTTGAATATCTTGCCACTGTTTGAAATTTAGTTTCATCTCCGTCAAAAGCGCACCCGTCATAAAAGTACATCTTGTCTAATTGCCCTTGCCAAGTAATATCTATATTTTTAGCGTGTGGTCGATGTGTATCGGTGTTTGGTTGCGTAATATATTGTACAGGTTCGACACCTTCGAGAATGTTGAAATATTCCGATCCAGCCCAGTAGGCACCCATGCATATTCCTAAGTAGGCTCCTCCTTGACGGATGAACTCTTTAATCCTGTCTTCGTGGTCCCTCATTAAGAATTCAAAGTTGTCCGAGTTACCCAAGCCGCCCGGGAAGCAAACCATGTCTACATCGTCAAAAAAATCCGCCTCTAATTCGTGGCGGGTAAAAATCTTAAAAGAATAGCAACTACCGAGTGCTCGCATAATACCATTGCCGCTCTGTACTGAGCAGTAGGGTTGGTGCAAAAATAATGCTATGCGACCTTTCATCGTGTATTTAATAAAAAAGGACCCGAAGGTCCTTTGTTTAAGCAAAAATTTCTAATGCTGTTCCACATTCTGAGCAGAACTTGGAATGCGCTTTGTTCTGCTTGCCGCAGGTCACACACTTGGGTTTATGCTTGACAGTAACTGGCTTTTCAACAGGTTTGTTATCACCTAGATCGCCTACGAGCTTTAATACAATATTGTATTTTTGTAAGTCCAGTGTTCCAATTGTAGTAGTTTGAAAAGTCTGTGTACTCTTACTACCTGGAACAGTAATACCAGTTTCGTTTTGAAAACTTGCTCCGCTTGCTGTCACCTTAAACGAATCACTTGATACGCTGTTAAGGCTAGCAGAGCAAGTGACGCTACCAGCTGGCCCTGCCCAGTCACCGGTGCTTCCACTCATACCTCTAAGAACTGTGTTGTTACCGTAGAATGGTGTTGAGTTCCAATTAGAAATATTGATAACAGGACGAGGAATCTCAAACTGATATTCAATACGGATCAGTCCGTCTTCTAGTTTGATGCCTCTAGGTCCGTTTTCAATAGCACTAGTGCGTTCAATAAATTTGAACTTGTTGCCTTCAGATAGGTTGCCGTTCTTAATCCAACGCTCAAGGTCAACACTCTGACCTGGGTTTATAACCAAACCGCCAGGAACGGCATTCTCGCCATCAATGTAAACATTTACGACAGCTCGAACTGTATTAAGATTTTTGATTAGAATACTATATTCGCTGGCAAATGGAATATAGACTGTGTCCTTGAATTCACGCAGGACTTTGCCTTTTGATTTAATAGAGGCTACTAGTTTTTCGTTAAACATCATGGTTCTTCCTTTTTACGGTACACACTCTAAGTACCTAGTAATTTAAAGAGTGTTAGTGTAGGACCGCCCTACAAAATTATTTATTCTGCTTTTAAACGTTTAATCTCTCTTTTGATTATACGAATTGCTTCATCTTGACGTTGTTGAGCAAATGCTTGACTAGGACCCCAATCAAACTTTTCGGCTGTGGCTTCTAGTTCTTCAAGACTTTCCTTGACTTTGATTGCTTCTTCTAGAGTCATCTTCTTCTTTCAAATGTGGAGCAATTTTTTCTGCTTCTTCCCGAGTCATAAAACGATGGGTCTCATATGTCCAAGATGGCATCCACTGCCATCCCCACGACTTCCAATATTTGGCTACTAAATTATTAGCAATAAGAACGCCTCCTAAGATTACTAGGAAACCCATTACTGTTAAAATGCTTCCGGCCAAAAATACAGCCGCTTGATCCATGTCCATGCAAAACCTTCTTGTTGTTGATTGGTGCGCTGAGTGGGAATCGAACCCACGCATCTGGAGTTTTAGAGGCTCCTGCTTTTCCATTTAGCTATCAGCGCATTTGTGAATTATAGCTAATAAAAAAGGGCCCGTCAAGGCCCTTTGAAAGAATCTAAATTAAATTAGAAACTTACTTTAACACCACCACTGATGACGTTGCCATTAAAGTTATCTACACGATTCTGTAGTGAAGTTTGATAGCGATAGTCTGCGGTCAATGCTACAGATTTAGTTAGAGCATAGCTAACGCCTGCACCAACTGATGCCTGCCAACCACTTGAAGTTGTTTGTGGGTCAAGGTATGCAACACCAACTTTTGGTGTAATGGTTAGACCACCGATCTTTGCAACATCGTAACCACCAACTAGGCTGTAACGATCAAGGTCGTTGGCATTTTGTGTGTAACGTTCGAAGCCTGCTGTTACGCCAACCTTATCAAACTTTTGTCCAACTGTAATTCCAAAACCGTTACGGTCTTGATTCTGGCTGTAATCACGGTTTGCAGTTACGCCAAGTTCTACGGCTGATGCCACACCTGCAGCTAAAGCCAATACGGTTGCTAATGCAATTTTCTTCATTTTTATATTTCCTTTTTGTGTTAAACTGGGCCGGCTATCTGTCTGTGTTATATCGATACGACCAAGTATTAGAGTATTATATATGCGTGTGGTCTGTGTGTCAAATTTTTTATTGTTCAAAAAAATAGGATCCGAAGATCCTATTTGCTATTTTGGATGACAAGGTATAACTACCCCGGTTCCGCAGTTTCTTAGGCTGCTAAAGCAAACTTGCTGTCATTGACAGCTACGTCTACTTCGTAGAACTTAAATGCTGATTTTGCATTTATATGTTTTGCTTGATTTACGGTCATCGCCTACCGTGTTGCCGTCTCTACTATCTACCCCTGTCGAAACCATGACATCCCCATTAGGGAGTGTTCTGACGAGTACTGATATCACTGTTACATGACATTACTGTACTGCTGTTGTCAAAACACTTTCTGGTGGAGATGGCGGGAGTCGAACCCGCGTCCAGAAGTCCTTCGCTTTGAAGGGATTACAACAATTCTTTACTTACTGTTACGACGTCTAGTAGCTTTGGCTCTAGATGCTGCTTTGGTACGTGCTGCTCGTGCTCTAACTAATCTGCCCATATTACTCTCCGTCCGGATGTTGTTTTTTCCAGTCCATTATCCAGTAGATTGCCCAGGCAACCACTATGCATATAACGGTCCAGATAATATATTTCATATTGTATTTAAGCATAGAAACCAAACTAGGGCAAATTATTTGGTGAAATATAAATACTTTTGTCGTATTAACGGGAGCGAATCATGAGCGATATCTTTAAACTCATAGGAGACCTTGGGTTTCCTATAGCAGTTGCACTAGCGGGCGGCTATTTCGTCTATCTAACAATAAAACTATTATTGCAGGGCGTATTGGGCTCAATTAACGGGATGAAGGGTATTATTATTGCCCTCGATAATCGTGTTAAAACTATGAACCACGATGTTGTGCGTATCGATACTATTGTGTCAAATGCACTGGGTCTAAAGCCTGATGTAGATCGTATTGCTAGAGCAGACGGAAAGAACGATGCAAGAAGAGACTAAACCAAACGAAATTGAATTAGAGCTGCTAAGTCAGGTAGTAATTAACCTGCATAGCTCAGCACGTACCTTAGAACAAGCATTTGGGCAACCAGGGCAATTAAGTGACGACATAAGAAACTGTGCTGACCGTTTAGCTGCTTTAATAAAGAGGATGTAAAATGTTGTATGTAGATTATAACTGGGATTGTAGTCCTAGGGGAATATTACTCGACGAAGAATTTAACAGCGATAAATTAGGCTGGAAAGGCGGTGACCTATTCAAACTAGTAAATGTCAATGGACGTCAGATGCTAGTTAAAATGGACCCAGTCGAAGCGTTTGTTAAAGGACATAAAGTAAATGTTCAAGAAAAATAAATGGGAATTATGGTGGGACAGTTTAAGTCCGCAAATGCGAACATATCTTAAGAACCAGCCTGTGTGGCATGACAAAGATATGTACAAAGCATTTGCCTGTGGAATATTATTTGGATTGTTAATTGGACTAGCCATTTAAAGGAGAAAGTAAATGGATGTAGTAGATTTAATTAATAAGTATGGTTTTCCTATTGTAATGGCAGTTGGGCTAGGATACATTATTAAATATGTGTGGGAATGGGCCACAAAGGAAGTTAAACCTGTTATCAGTGAGGCGAACACAGTTCTAGTTGCACTAATAGATCGCATTCGTATGCTAGACAATGATTTAATTCGTTTGAATCAAAAAGTAAACACAGTATTGCATCTTCGCGGTAAGATTATTGAAAGCGAGCGTGTAATGGAAGCTGTTAAAGTAGAAGCAGAAGCAGAAAAGAAATTTAAAAAAGCTATAGCTGATACAGATCCTAAACAACCAACTAAAAAGAAAGAAGAAAAAACAGAAGACGATAAATCCGCTGCTAGCGGAGAATCATAAGAATTCACCTTAGGACCTTTGTAGTTAGGTGATGGGCGGCCACTGCCCGGGAGCTCCACGATTCGCTACCGTATCTCCCAAAAGTGGCATTTTTGTGGGCTAAATATAAGATGCTCACGATAATCATAACGTTAGTGATGACGCACATCACAATTTTATGTGTTACTCTATATCTACATAGAAGTCAGTCACATAAAGCAGTAACTTTCCATCCAGTAGTAGCACACTTTATGCGTTGCTGGCTGTGGTTAACTACTGGAATGAATACTCGAGAATGGGTCGCTGTCCATCGCAAGCATCATCAGGCAAGCGACACACCTGCAGACCCACACAGTCCAAAAATACATGGCATATGGCGTGTACTATTTGGCGGTGCTTTCTTGTATGTTAAAGCAAAAAAAGATCCAGAGGTAATGAAGCTGGGTATTGGTACACCAGACGACTGGATCGAACGTCGAGTTTATACTCCCCACCCCTTATTAGGAATTCTCTTAATGTTAGTCATAGACTTATTGTTCTTTGGTCCTATTGGGTTCATTGTGTGGGGAGTTCAAATGCTGTGGATCCCGTTCTGGGCTGCTGGAGTTATAAACGGACTTGCACACTGGTGGGGATATCGTAACTACGAAGTAAAAGATACTTCACGCAATTTAATCCCATGGGGTATTTGGATCGGTGGTGAAGAACTACACAACAATCATCATGGTGACGGTGTCAGTGCTAAATTTAAAAAGCGTTGGTTTGAATTTGATATAGGCTGGGTTTATATCAAACTTCTAGAAAAGTTAAAGCTGGCAACTATTAGAAATTAGTCGCCAACTGAAATGCTTCAGGAATACGTGTATGTGTATTCTTGCTGTTTAATAGGACGACAATACGGCGTCCTATATTTGTCTCTACCATCATAACTATACATCCGCCCGCAGCTCGAATGTAACCTGTCTTGCTTACAATAAAATTTTTAGTAGCTACTAACGGGTTGGTATTTCTAAAAACTACTGTACGTTTTTTATTTTGTATTTTTACTTCGCTCATCTTGCTCGACTCGACTATCATAGGATAGTGTTCGGCAGTTTGAACCAGTTTAACCAAGTCATAAGCAGTACTGTAGTTCATTACGCCTAATCCAGTAGGATCAATAAACTTACTGTCAATCATGCCTAGACTCCTTGCCTTTTCGTTCATTGCTTTTATACAAGCAGGCCGGCCATCTGGATAATGTTTGCACAGTAACTCCGCGGCATGATTATCAGAATGCACTAATGCTAAATGTATTAGTTCTCGTCTAGTATAAGATTTGATGCGGTCATCTAAATCTTGCCTTGCATCTAAGACAACCATTGCTGTCATTAATTTTGTAATACTAGCAATACTTCGTTGCTGATGTATATTTTGACTATCTAAAATGTCGCCCTTTTCGTTAGCTACTAGCCATGCTGTTGCAGTAATTGGCTGAGCAAATAATTGCAGAGGCAAGAGCATTAATACAAATATAATTTTTTTCATTATTGGCAGATACTAAATTGTTTAATTCCGTTCAAACTAAAATGCTTGAGATAATCTTGCATGTCGTCGTTGATACCAATCATTTTGGCAGGAGCCATGAACTTATATTGTAGCATCAACCATACGGAGTAGTCAATCCACCAATCTACAGGAGTGTAAAAATCATTTCTCATGGGCCACAAATTCACCATTCCAGTTCTCCGGTAAGTCTTGCTGTTTCATGAACTCGCAGCGTTCAATCCAAATCTTATAATACTTGTCCATTTGACCACCAAATGTACCTTTTAGCTCTCCACAAATTATTGCGGCTGCGTCAAATTGCTTTTCTCTATATAACTGTTGCATTTTGTTATAACGCTCTAAATCTTTAGTCCAATCTTCACCGTTAGGACGTAGTGCTGTATAGATTAAGTCTGCTACACTCTTGCCCTTAGGCTGTAAGTTGTCAATACACAAGTAGAAGAAATCATCTTTAGTGCGATTATATGTTTCAGCACCAATAATACATAGTACACCGTATGCCTTACAACGTGCTTCTAGTCTTGCGGCAGTACTAACCATGTCACCTAAGATGTCGTAACTGTGTCTATCTGTGCTACCCATCTCACCAATAAAGCCAATACCAGTATTACAACCCCAGCCCATTGCGGCAGGTGGTAAGCCTTGTGCTTCCATTTCTTTAGTATAACGATCAACAGCATCTAACATTTCAAGCCCAACCTTAACAATGGTACGAGCATGGTTAGGATCTTCAATAGGAGCACCGTGAATATGCATACTTGCGTCACCTACATACTTAATAACCATACCCTTGTTGTCCATAATAGGCTTACTGATAGCATCCATGTAACCGTTCATGTATTTGCCTAATCCAGCAACGTCATCACCGTAGTGTTCACCAATAGGAGTAAAGCCGCGCAAGTCACTGAACATAACACTTACGTCTTTACGTACACCGCGCTTGATAAGGTCTGGATCTTTTTGTAGCATCTCTACAACTTCTTTAGAGCAGTATCCGGCGAACTGTTTCTTGATTGCCTGTTTCTGTAGGAACTCACTTACAAACTTAACGCCGTAAGTATGCAGAGCCACGAGTATAAGGCCAAACGTGCTTGCCGTCGCGTCTGCCAAGACGGCTCCGTGATGATAATACCAATAAGAAGCACCCACGCAGGAGAAGATGCTAATAATAGTAAAGCCCAGTCCGGCATAAGTCCACCTCGATAGTCCAATAATTAAAAGGCCAAGAACTGCTATTGCAATTATTTCAGCACCTTCGGCCCAATCTGGTCGCTGAATTACTACTCCGTTAAACATTGTACCTAGTACTGCGGCCTGTACATCTTGTGGCCATGTGCCTTTTACAGGTGTTGGTACAGGATTACCTAACCCTGTTGCGGCTACACCAACAATAACTACAGCACCTTGAAAGTCCTTAGGCAACTCTGCTGCTGATACTGACTTTGATTTTTGACTCCAATCAATCCAAACACGGCCGCGGCTATCTGTAGCAATAGGACCAAATTTAGGAATACGCATCTTCTCAACGCCGTTTTCATTTAATTTAATTTGTGTTGTACTGTCGCCTGCAGCTACACGCAATGCTTCCATAGCTAAACTAGGATATACAACACCATCAACTGCAATGACTAATGGCATACGTCTAACTACGTTATCGTTTTCTTCTTCTGTGTGTATTGTGCCGGTGCCTACTGCTCGACTTTCTAAAACAGGTACATTGGCCATAATGCCGCCGTACTGTGTAATCATATGACTGTTTTCAGCACCAATAACTGCTGTGCTAGGTTTACGTGCTTGGTTTTTATTTTTGTTTTCTGGAGTGTTAGGTAGTATTACAGGATAACGACTTAGTGTGTCTGCTAACACTTTGTCTTTACCAAATCTATCTTCTTCAGATAACAGTACGTTGAATACAACTAACCCTGCATTTCTTTTATACAGGTCTTCTATAATTTTAGCATAGACGTCTCTTGGAAACGGGAACTGCCCGTATTTGGCTATGGTATCTTCGTCAATGTTGACAGTATAGATGTTGTTTTCTGTAGGAGCTTTACTAGTGATCAACTCGTCAAAGTATTTTAAACGAACATTTTCTACAAAACTAGGATCTGCAACACGTATGCCCACTACTAACGCTAGAGTTAGCAGAGCAGTCCAAGGGCTCAAAAGTATTTTTTTCATCATGAAATATTTATCGTAAAAAAGCCCGCCGAAGCGGGCTAGTTTTGTCAAACAGTTTTAGAAGCCTTTAGTTAGACTAATACCAATTGAGCCAATGTTTGCATTGGATCCTTTGGCTTGCCATCCTACGTTTGCACCAACTTTAGTTGTTTTATCAATGCTGTATGATACACCAGCACTTACACTTGGGTTAGCATTTCCGTTGCTTGGAATACTATTTGTGAAAGTTGTAAGACCACCAATTTCACTTGTTCCATTAAAGGTTGCCGATTGACCAGTTAAGTTTTGTGTGATACCGACTGCAACATTGCCACTAAGTTTTTCTGTTAGTTGCTTTGCTACGCTTACGCCTGCGATTGCACTTGTAGCATTACGAGTAGTACTGTTTACTGTTAGTGGGAACACTGGTCCTTGCTCAGTATATCCACCATAGTTAGACTCTACATAACGAACACCAATGTAAGGAGTAACAGATACTGTTTCGTTTACAGGAACAACATAGCTTGCCTTTAGTTGATAGGCTTTGTTGTCTACTGCCATTTTCCCAACACCTGTCTCTGGTCCGTTTCTTGTAATGGTCATTGTGCCTTGATTAAATGCCGCACTACCTTGAACACTTAAACGTTCTTTAGTCCATGTTGCAAATAAACCATAAGCAGGATCACTTGATTGACCTACGTTGCCAATAGTTGGATTGTTGAACGGTGCATTAGTTACAACGCCTACTCTCCAGTTATCGTTAATTTTCTTAGCAACAGTTACACCACCGTTGAACAAATCACCGCTACTGGCTTTATTCATTCCTAAGTTAACTCCTACACATGCACCTGTTGCACCAAACACAGCACAGTCGCTGCCTAGTGCAGTTGTTACAATATTTGATTGTAAGTTGAATGCGTTGGCTAAGTTGCTGCTTGTGGCATTAATACTTGACTGAGTAGCTGATGCATCTGGAGTGACATAAAGTTTAACATCAGTTAGACTATAACGTAAGTAGTTGCTGGTGCTGTTGATTGAATCATATGTACCATTTACGCTACCTGCTGTTAACACAGTATATTTGCCGTAGCCTGTTGGCACGTCGTTAATCGATATGCCGCCACCTAAAGAGGCTGCTCCGGTTACTAGTATTGGTCGATTGACACTCATTACAGTAATGCCTGGAGCAGTTTGTGTATATGATCCTAGTGTGCCGCCAGTCATTGTAAATGTGCCTGTGTTATTAACAGATGCAGTTCCACCAGTTTGTGTTAGTGTTCCGCTGTTTGTAATAACACCGGCTGTTCCACCATTAGTCATAGTGCCTGTGTTTGTAACATCGCCAGCAGTACCATTATTTGTAAAGTTTAGACTATTTGCAACAAACCCTACAATAGCATTTACAGCATTAGTGAACCAACCAGTGTTGTTAACACTACCAACGTTACCGTTGTTAGTTACTGTACCAGCATTAGTTAACGCTCCAGTAATTGCTCCACCGTTAGTGAATGTCAAACCTGCTGTATTGTCAACACTTGCGGCTGTACCTGTATTAGTAAATGATCCGCTTACAAGTGTGACTGCGCCTGCTGTGCCTGAGTTGTTAAATGTACCATCGTTAGAAACAGCACCAACTGTACCAGCGTTGTTTAATGTACCAGTGTTAGCGTATGTTCCTTGAACAACACCAGTAGCATTATTGTTGAATGTACTGTTTGTTGTTACGTTACCAGTTACTGTTCCGTCGTTATGGAATGTACCGTGTGCTTCACTGTTGTTGATGCTACCGATTGTACCGTGATTGTTTACTGTGCCACCATTATACGTAATTGTGTTAATAGTGCCATTGTTATTAACAATGTGGTTGTTGTATGACAACGTACCAATTGTTCCGCTGGCGTTATTGGTTAACGTACCTGCGTTTTCAAATGTTGTAACAGAACCACTGTTGTTAAATGTTCCGTGGTTTGAAACAGCACCAGTTGTTCCTGTAACACCGTTGTTAAATGTACCGTGGTTAGTAACTGTACCAGTTGTGCCGTCATTGTTAAATGTGCCACTATTAGATACGTTACCAGTTGTTCCATTATTATTGAACGTACCTGTATTAGTTACTGCGCCAGTTGTTCCATTGTTAGTAAATGTTCCGCTATTTGTAACATCTCCATTTGTACCATCGTTAGTGTATGTTCCAGCATTAGTAACTGACAATGTTGTTGAGCCACTAGCATTAGTACCTGTTGAGCCACTTGCTACTGTAACGGCTTGCGGACCAACTACTGGAACTGCCATATCTGATACACTACCCGCTGTTCCTGGGTTAGCAATAGTACCTGTACCAGTATCTGTTGGCGCTGTAAATGCAAAGTTTGTATCGTAGATAAATTCTACATCACCAATCTGTACGCTGTCGCAAGCTAATCCGCAGGCATTAATATCAGCATAACTGGCGCTGGCTTTAATGTCTGGGAATGTAATAAAGTAGTAAAAGTATGGATTAGTGTTGGTAATCGTGTACATACTAGATTGTGTGTAACGACTATTACTCAATGTAATACTTGCTGCATTAACAATAGTTGTCCAGTTTACACCGTCGTTAGATCCATATAGGCTGTACTTGCTTGGGTCTCTATCTGGAAAGTCGTTAGCTGTGGTAAACTTAATACCTTGTAACACTTGTGCTGACTGTAGTTTAATTGTGAAGCCTGCGTTAGCACGGTCAAAATTTAGATACTTAGTTGATGGATTTCCATCAATAGCATTCTCGGCAGTTTCACCTGGAGGGCTATTTGTACTTGTTGGTGTTACTGAGGTAACTGTTGGTTGTGTAACTGCAACATAGTTAGGACCGCTTGGTGCTGGAGTACTAGGTGTTGAGCTTGCAGTTTGTCCTGCGCTCAACGGAGTGGTACTTGCCCAAGTATAACCAGACATGTCAGATGCAGATACACTTGTGTCCATGCTGGTAAAACTTGCACTTTGTCCGTAACTGTAGCCTGCAGATGTGGTAATTACAGTTCCAAAGAAACCAGAACCAATGTAAAATAATGCGTCTGGTCCAATAGCCTGTAGTGTACCTGTGTTGTGTACCACTTGTGCTAATGTTCCGTTGCTGTTGTACAATCCTAGTCCATATGTTCCTGGATTAGTCGTACTAGGGAAAAATTTAAAATACTGTCCAGCACCAACAGTTGGGTGCTGGAAGTTCATGTCATACGGTGCAATAAAATTCGAAGCGTTTAGTGTTGTTCCGCTCCAATAGTATTGTACGTCAAAAATCTGATTTGTACTGAATTGGCCGTCGGATATATCTGCTTTTGCTGTGAGGGCAGACATTGCTAAAGCCATGGCCATGGCTAGTTTGTTAAGTTTCATACCGATTTCGCTCCCGGTGTTAATGTAATGTATAGTTATTTAAGTAACCAGTTTTTAAAATTAACATAGCGGTTAATTTTGTGTGATAGAAACAACGCTTGTTGAACCTTTATTCACATTCTGTATAATTTGTTGACCACTTTGGTTAAGTGTAAGAGTGGCATTCTTAGTGGTATCAAATGTCACTGTGGCATTATGACTGCCTGCTTTATACAATGTTACTTTTGTCTGATCGTCATTAAAATAATATAATAATCCTAATGCTTTATTTGATGAATATCCAGGTAATATTGGATTATCCAATTCGTTCGATAACAGAGATGCATTTTGTCTATCTAGTTCATTTAAAGAATTAAAAGCTAGTAAGTCTGAATCTAAATCGTTTCGCTCTAAAGACGATTTTTTATCTAATGCGTTTTCGTCTAACTTCGAATACTTTAAAAGATCAACATCTAGTTCATTAAAATCTAACAGCCCTTTTTCTTTCTTGACTGTTCCTGCATTTTCAGCATCTGCAACTTCTTTCGGCTTGCTGATGATTAACATGTTGTTAATATTAGCTTGATCAATCTTAATTACTACAGGTTCAGTTGGCGAAGTGTATGCGCTATTAACCAGTGTTGCTTGATAAGGCACATCTAGTAAAACTACTCCTGCTAGATTCCTAACTTCAATCGCTCCAGTCACACACCCTTTAGCATCGCAACTAGGAAGAAGCATGACTAAACTTCTTCCTAGTTCGTCTACAGTCATTGAAAAGTCTGTACCTCGAACAGCGATACTAGCTGTTGGTGTTTTTATTGCTACCTGTTGCGGATTGTTTTTAGCAATCTGTCCGCTGGCATATCGCGCAGTTCCTAATGCCATGTTTAGTGCTAACTTGCCCGAGCCTTTCTTTGGGTCGTAAACAAAGTCATCAATAACCATCTTACTATGTTCTGTAAGTTTAACTGTGGTCTTGTCTTCAAAAGTTAGTTCAGCCTTAGCTCGGGCTGTACTAACTGTATCGTTCATTTCTACCCCTGTGTTTAAGCTCGCCGAGATGCTTTTTTTATCTCGAATAATCTCTGTAGGACCAGTCTGCTCAGTAACTTTGCCGACACCGGCAATGCTATTAATCGGACTGAGTAACAATAACGTTGTTATTAGAACCGTTGCTAGTAATGACTGCATTTTTAGCAAATACTCCACTCTGTGTCAAAGTCACAGCATTAGCAATAGTGCTTGAGCCGCTACCAGAAACTGTTATTTCACCTGAATGTTGCCCTACCCCCGATGCAGTATGGGTTACATTGTTGTAGTTGCCATTAATTGCAATGGTGCTTTTTACAACGCCGCCACTGAGAGTTTGTACTGTATTATTGTTATTGCCTGTTATTTCAGATCTAACTACACTAGCATTACAGCTAGAGCTTAATGCAGTACCGCAACCGATAGTTTGATTGTTGTTACTACCGTCTGCTGATATAACAACAGTTGAACCAGTCCCGTTTGACTCATTGTTAATAATTAAGCTAACGGTGTTACTTGCACCAATTTGGCTGATAGTAACATTATTAAGGTCGCCCTTGATCAATGCTGCATCATCAGCATTACCGCTACCGCCAACGTTACCGTTAACCAAGTTACCAGCGCCTGTTTGTGTAATAGAAACTGATGAGTTATCACCAATTTGATCCACGTAAACATCGTTGGCAAATGCACCCGATGACATCATTCCAGATGCCATTAGTATTGCGAGTAATTTTCTCGACAACCCGCCATCGCCTGTTATTCTTTTCTTCATTTTATTCGCTCCGGATGCAAGTTTAAGTTTGTTAATGCATCCAATTTTAAGTTTATAAACCCTTTCCTCCATGCTTACTCTTATTAAGGTCTGTTCGCTGTAAGCATTTCATTCCTTACGAACCCCCCTCTTCCGTCTTTGCTCTTAACGGTACTCCATTCTTGATTGTGGGCTGTTACTACTACTTCTGTCCCTTTATCAAAGAACCAAACTTTTGTACTTCTCTCGTTGTCTAATTTTCTCACATAATAATGGTCTTTCAAATACATTACTGAACCACTTACTACACTCTGACTGTCTGTTACTGTTTTTTCTTCGGCTGTGTTGGAGAGGTTCTCTCTTTTGTCTCCGTCATTATTCTTTCGGACGCTGGGCTCGACCTGTGTGGCAGGTGCGGGCTCTGGGGCTCTTTGGGATGACGGTGCGGTTTGCGGTTGTACCAACTCATCGTTCTTGACCTCCTTCTTTTCTGGAACTGCTACCGGCGCAGTTTCTACTAAAGGTTTGGGTTTTTTATATCTCCACAATCCTTTCTTTTCACCTTCAACTATCATGTCATAAACTGCTTGTTCGATAGCAACTCGAACAGCATAGGTAGTGGGCTCATTTAATGCACTACCATTTTCTAACTCCAGTGCTTTAGTGCCCGCATCAACAAAACGTAACACTCCTACGTTGTGCTGTGTGCTGTATATTGTTTTACTCACAGCATTTGTTAGCAATACTTCGCCACTGTTTACACTAACTAATCTTAGACTAATTACAATTTCGTCAACACGATACTGCTGGCTTCCGCCAATACCTAAGAATCTTGCTCCGTTACCTCCAGAGCGTATGTTAGAGTCAAAACCAATAATTCCACCTTCGATCATGACTCCTGCTACTGTCATTGGCTTAAGGGGTCTAGCATCTTTACCTTCATAAACTTCCCGTTGGTTGCGAATCAATTGTCTTTCTTTAATCAGGTTATCTAGTCCGACACGTTCAACCACCTTAAACCAATTCTTTGAGTCCTGAAGTGATTTAATTAAGAACACTTCAGCACCCTGTGTTACTGCTTTTGAGAACACAGCTAACCTATCGTTGGGCTTCATTTGCCCTGTCTTATCTTGAAATCCGTAAACTGCTATAGTTATTGCTGGGCCGTCTAATTCTGGAAGTTTACTCACTAAGTTTTCTTTAGGTTGTAAAGTCACAGGTTCTTCTTTGGCCGCCTCCATGTGGATGCTGGCACAACCTGATAGTGCTGTTACAGTTAAAAGACTTAAAAGTACTCGTTTCATTAGAATGCAAAGCTCGCAATAGGTACAACAATTTCAGTTCTACTACCATTTGCTTCTATGATAGTAAGGGTAACATCTGTACCTGTTTTTACCCAACTAATATTTGTTCCTTGGAAGTTCATGGTTCCGCTGTTACCAGTTCCTTCGGCAAACATCTGATCTGCTAGTTGTTTGGATAACTGAGCATAGATACGTGCTTCTACGTTAACTAGGAATTTGCTTAGGTTTGTTTGTTTAGCAGCCGCTTCTGCTTTAGCTATTGCTGCTGCTTCGTCTGCTTTGATTTCTTTCTTTTTGTTTTCTTCTAATTGATAGATAGAAAGAACGTGCTGACTGAAGCCATTGCCTGGTATAAAGGCAGGGCTTTGAAACTGGTGTACTAATTCTGCTTGCGCCGGCAAACATAACGACAGTAATACACCGCCTGTTAGTAAAGTACTGGATCTCATGATTCGCTCCCGGTGTCCGGTATATTATTTACATCCGGGACCGGGGCGAATTAACTGCTTAGATTAAGAGTTTTCTTCGTCGTCTGAAGTAGGAGGAACGTAAGGTGTGTACAATCTCTGTGCTTGAGGTACAGGTCTTGCATACTGAACTTGTAATTGCGGTATTTGTTTTTCTAACTCAGCAATAATACTATTAGTATCTGTACCTTGTAATCGCATTTCTGTGGCAATGATAGCCATTTTTTGAATAATACGTTTATCTCTTACACCACGCAGGTTAGCAAAACGTTCTGCCCAACCTAACATTTGCTGTTTGAATTCAGCTACCTTTTCTGGGTTCTTAGGAGTCTTTTTAGATAGTTTAGTCAGTTCTTGGCCAGCAGTGGCAGCACCGTAAGTTGTTGGAGTAACTTGAATTTGTGGGTATACTGTTCGCTTAGGATCGCCACCACTAATGTAAGTAGTGTCTGCATTAAGTCGTAGACCCTTACCACCTAAATCTTCTGCGCTATCGTAATATATGGCTGTTCTTTGTGGGATATTAATAAACAATACACCGTCATCGTGTTTAGCCGCCATATAGTAGTTAAAGTTAGCACGAGACCAATACTGTAAGGCGGCACTAGCGTCGCCCTTTTCAATAGAAGATAAGATACCGTTTATATTCTTTGTTAGTTTTGCTTGATAATCAGGGCGAGCGTTTTCAAACTTCTTTCCAAAGATAAGTTTAACGTTTCTTCTAATCATACCCAGTAATTTGTTGGAATCAGCTGGATTCAATGTTTGAAGTAATTCGATAGCCTTTGGAACATTAAGACCGCTTTGCCCTAGTTTCTTTTCGCCTTTAGGTAATTTTTTGTTAACAAAGTCATTCAATTCAGCAGAAGCAGCTTCATAGCCAGTTGCAGGAACAACTTCCTGATCCCCAAAGCGAGCAGAGCTCATCTTTCCTTTAATAACTGTTTTCTTACCAGTTACTGGATCTACTTTTGTTTTATCTTTACCAATGTCTGCGGTTTTTACTTCTACTTTGTGTTCTTTCCCGTTATGATTGACTAGCAGGTCGCCTTTACCGCTTTCTGGTTTATTAATACTTTTACTTAAAACACTAAGACCGAATTCGCCCTTACCGTGTCCTAGAGCACTAATAACCATTAGTTCGTCTACTAGTTCCTGTATAATTGGATTACTACCGTAACCATTGAAAATTTCTGTGAATCCTGCAAGGTCGCCGCCTAATAACGCATCTCTGTCTACTAATTTGTCAGCTCTCCATAAATCAAATAACTCTTTACGATCTTCAGGAGTGGCGTTGCCAAAACTAATAATTTGGTTAATATATCTAGCCAACAGCATATGAGATTCACGAACTATAGGATCTTGAATCGAAGCCAGATCTTTGTTAAGTTTGCCAGTTCTTCCGCCTGCATTTACATCTCTGAGAAGATCTTCAATTTCTCTAAGAGTTTTAACAGTGGCTTCGTCGGCTGGTAGTTCTTTAATTTTGCCAGCCAACTGCTTTTTCAAGTCGGTAATGGCTGCTGAAGCCATTTCTAGAATAGGGGAAAAGAATTTGATGTCGTTAAATCGCATAGTACAATATTTATGCGATTTCAGGGAATAGGCAATCCTGTATGAAAACTCGCACATCTTCCTCATCTAGCCCTAAACTAGCCATTACACGGGGTGTATGCGGATTTTGTTTTTGATTAATTGCGTAGTAGTTCTGTGCTTCAGTTCCATCAAAACTGCTGTTATTTGTATCAGCAACAGCACTAAGATAGTGACTTAGCGTATTACGTGCCATCTGAGAAATTTGTTCAAGTTCTTCCTCTTTTTGGACGTTTCCTGCTGCAACCATACTAGGGCTGAATATACGTTTAGCCCAATCTGGCAGTTCTCTGCTTCTGTGCCACTCTAGTTTACTAACTTCCATAGCAAACCAACTCATCATAGGATGATGCCATTCTTTGTGTGTTGGACTAAAATCGTGAAAACAACCTGTAATTTTATTTTTACCTGCTACAACATCAAATCCGTATATAGGTGCAGGATTGTGTACGTGAGGGAAAATGCAACAATGCATCATCCACAGGCCTTTTGTTGATCTTGCGTCTACGACGTCAACATGAGCACGACGATAAGAATCGGACCGCCAAACGCGATTAACCCACCCAGGCTGATTAAAGCGATCCATTCCAGGCTCATATATTTCCGTACCTGTTTTATTAAAGGAGTCTTCCAGTAAGTGTTGAATATCAATTAGTGTATCCCAAACTTTACTCTGTGACATCAACTACACCCATCATATCTTTAAAAAATTCGGTTGCGTAACCAAAACAAACTTTTGCTTCGTCTGCTAAACTATCGTCTAGTTTTGCACGTAGGATATTTTTAATTTGATCTGGATCTCCGTCAAACTTGTAGTACTTGCCCTTGCCAGGAATGCGTTTAGCAATCATTTGTCCGCCGGATAAATCACCGAAGTGTCTAACATACAAGTGTGCCAACAACTTCTTAGGATCATCCTTAATAGTCATAATATGATCAATGTAACGCTCTGTTGACGGCATCGTCGTTGGAAGACTGTTACGATCTGTCCATAGTTCTTGGAAATCTTCTAATATATTAGGAGCACGACGGATGGTAGGATAATCATTTAATAGTCCGTGCATCATAGCACAGGCTTCTAGTACATCGTATACTTTATGTTGATTGAACAGGTAAGTTGCATATATATACGGATCAATCTTACCAGAAAATAAAATTTTTACAAACGGTTGCGTTTCAGCTGTTCTGTGCTGTTCGTGCGTGAGCTCTTTTAAACTCATTCTTCCTCCAATTTGATTTGGAGAGGAAATCCGTTGGTACGTGCTTGATGTGTGGCTTCTACTGCTTTAGCTTCTGCGATTTCAAAACTGTAAACTCCAGCAATACCACTACCAGTTTCATGCACTTGAAGCATGATATCTCTCGCTGTATCCGATGTATGCTTAAAGATTTCTACTAGAATGGAAATAACAAACTCCATAGGAGTAGAATCATCGTTAAGTAAAATTACCTTCCAATTCTTTGGCTCTGCAATCTTTACTTTAATTTTTTCGTCTAGTTGGATATCAGTACCAGGCATTTCGTTCTCTTTCAAAGTTGGGGGAGTTGCCTCCCCCTAGGTTTAACAAAGTTATTTAATCTCGATTGTACGAGGCTTTAGTGCTTCTGGAACAACACGCTCTATTGCAATCTTGAGCATACCGTCTTTAATTTCAGCACCTTTTACTTCCATGTACTCTGCTAGAGTCCATGTTTGTTCAAAGTCACGTGCAGCTAAACCTCTGTGTAGATATTCCACATGTCTATCTTCGGTAACCATATTCTTACCTGTGATAGTAAGTTGATCTTGGTCAACACTGACAGTGATTTCTTCTTTTAGGAAGCCTGCTACTGCTACTTCGATTCCATATTCAGTATCGCTATATTTTACGATATTATATGGAGGGTAGTTATTTGTTCTAGTTTCAAAGAACCTGTCGTTAAAGATTCTGTCAAAACCAACAAGTGCTCTGTTTAAATGAGCTAGTGCTGCTGTATCAATAGTTCTTAATTGTGTCATTTTATATCTCCTTAATTAAGCAAGATTGTTGTAGGGCCCGACCATCGGCACCCTACATTTTTATTATAAGACTGTTAGTCTTTTTTATCAACTTCTTTGAACTCCGCATTAACGGTTTGTTCGCCCTCAGTTGATTGGGCTGTTTCAGCAGAAGCTTTGGCTTGCTTTTTGGCAAACACTGGACTTGCTGCTTCAAACAAACTTTGGACAGCTTTATTAATTGACTCTACATCATCGCCGTTTCGAGCTTCATCAACTGCTTTAACCGAGTCTTCGAACTTAGTTTTCTCTTCCTCTGTTAATTGATCTTTGAACTCTTCAAAGTCTTTCTTAAGACTGTGTACAGCGCCTTCTGATTGATTCTTAGCATCGATAAGTTCTCTAGCTTTTTTGTCAGCTTCAGCATTTGCTTCTGCTTCTTTAATCATACGCTCGATATCGTCTTTGCTTAATCCGCTGTCTGATTTGATTGTGATTTTGTTTTCCTTGCCAGTGCCCTTGTCTTTAGCACTAATATTCATAATACCGTTGGCATCGATATCAAAAGTCACTTCAATCTGTGGTAAGCCGCGTGGTGCTGGAGCAATACCGTCTAGCTTAAATTCTCCAAGCATTTTATTGTACTTGAATAGTTCGCGCTCACCTTGTGCCACTTTAATATCCACAGCAGGTTGATTATCTTCTGCTGTCGAGAAGGTCTGCGATTTCTTAGTTGGGATAGTTGTATTCTTTTCAATTAGTTTTGTAAAGATACCGCCCATTGTTTCGATACCAAGACTCAATGGTGTAACGTCTAGCAACAGAACATCTGTCTTGTCTCCTGCTAGAACAGCACCTTGAATAGCTGCGCCAGCGGCAACTGCTTCGTCTGGGTTAACATCCTTGCGTGGTGCTTTGCCAAATAATTTTTCAACTGCTTCTTGCACCTTAGGCATGCGTGTTTGTCCGCCAACAAGAATAACTTCGGTGATATCGTTTGCACTAACACCTGCATCTTTCATAGCAATTTTGCATGGCTCAATTGAACGTTGAATTAAGTCTTCGACCATTGCTTCAAACTTAGCACGGGTTAGCTTTACGTTCATGTGTTTAGGACCGCTTGCATCTGCTGTAATGTATGGCAAGTTAATGTCTGTGCTTTGTGAACTAGACAATTCAATCTTAGCCTTTTCAGCCGCATCCTTTAGACGTTGTAGTGCCAGCATGTCTGATTTAAGGTCGACACCGTTTTCCTTTTTAAACTCGTCGCAAAGGAAATCCATAATGCGTTGGTCAAAGTCTTCACCGCCTAAGAATGTGTCACCGTTGGTGCTTAGAACTTCAATTTGTTTATCACCGTCAACATCTGCGATTTCAATGATGCTAATGTCGAATGTACCACCACCAAGGTCATAAACAGCAACTTTCCTATCTTTTTTATCAGACTTATCAACGCCATACGCAAGAGCTGCAGCAGTAGGTTCGTTAATAATACGGAGTACTTCCAGGCCTGCGATTTGTCCAGCGTCCTTTGTAGCTTGACGCTGGCTGTCGTTAAAATACGCTGGAACCGTAATGACAGCTTTTGTAACAGGTTGACCAAGATAATCCTCCGCGGTTTTTTTCATTTTACGTAGCACTTCTGCACTTACCTGTGGAGGTGCTAGTTCTTTGTCTTGTGCCTTAATCCAAGCATCGCCGTTTTTAGCCTGTACGATTTCGTAAGGCATTAGATCGATGTCTTTTTGTACTTCTTTTTCAGAATACTTACGACCAATCAATCGCTTAGAAGCATAAATTGTATTTTTTGGGTTTGTAACTGCTTGTCGTTTAGCTGTAGCACCAACAAGGACTTCTTCTTGTGTGTACGCGACGATACTTGGTGTTGTGCGGGCGCCTTCTGAGTTTTCAATAACTTTAGCTACGCCGTTTTCTAGAATGGCTACGCAACTATTTGTCGTGCCAAGGTCAATACCGATAATTTTGCTCATTTTTATCTCCTTATATCTAAGCAAGAATTTAATAGAACCCGAAGCGTTCTACATTTTTATTTATACCTGATTATTCTGATTCTTTACTTTTTCTAGCAAAATTTCAAAATATTCTAAGTATGAATCGTATGCTTTAATGCTGGTTAATGGTTGTTCAAATTCTTGTAATCGTTTAAAAGTAACTTTAGGCAAGTTCCAATCACTGCCCCTACTGTACATAAAGTTATATGCTTCTACAGCCTGCTGATGCTTGTCTGCAATTTTAACAATAGCCTCTTCTTCTGGAGTAGGAGGAGCGATGCCTAATGATTCATATATAGTTAGCATCAGCTTATCTTCTAACTTGCTAATCACGGCATGTATTTCAGGAATATGTTTTACAGGACTTGGCAAGTCATTAATATATGCTTCTGCCGCGTCATGCAGTAACCCATGCAACTGAATACGTTCTCCATGCGGAGCCAATTCTTTTGCTACTTGTATACAATGTTGTGCAACTGAATAAGGGACATAGGGGATAGAGTGGCCGCTAAAACGAGGCATTCTACTAAGACTCCACGCAATGTCGCTAATTTCGATAGTCGCTGGATCTGGGTCCGTGACATTGATTTTTCTACCTGAAACTGTTTCGAGAGTTTTCATTCTTATCTCTCGTTACTAAAAGGAGTCACAAATTTTCCGTCGTATGTAGAACAACTTCTAAGAGTATTGTAGACGTTCTGTATACCAACTGCTTGATTCCAAGCATCTTCTAACGCATGATGTTTAGTAACAGGTGGCCGGTTAGGATTAATTCCTAAGTCAAAGGCGGTACGCACATCACGCACTTGCCAAAAACTCCAAGGGATAGCTTTACCTACACGCTTAAATGCTGTTTCGCAAATAGGCACGTCAAATGCGGCACCGTTGCTCCACACACGCTTTGCCCCCCAGCAAAACTTATACAGTTGATCCATTGCATCGCGAATATGCAGTCTATCCGCACCTTCGCTAAATGCTTCTTCCTGAACTGCCTTGTCTTGCTGGCCCCACCATGCGATAGTGTCGTCGTTTACAACCAAACCTATTTCATCGCAACTATCTAAGTTTACTCGAACATAGAAACTGTCCATTGCTGGTTCTTCAACATCTTTACCAAATGGATCAAATTTCACTGCTCCAATCGTAAGAATGGCGGCATCGGTTGATGTCGCCAATGTTTCTAAGTCAATCATTACGTCTGTATTAGCCATATACTCTTTCGTTATTTTAGAGTATATAGTTTAACAGATAATGTTAACTATGTCAATAGAGTTTTGGTGGTAATGACTCTTTTTCGAGTTTCTTACGCCAGCGGGCTTTGGCAGCGCCTTTGGCACGTTTACGTGCTGTGGTTGGTTTTTCGTAAAATTCTTTTTTACGTAATGTGTCCAAAATGCCAGCTTCTTCAACTTTCTTTTTGAACCTTCTTAGAGCTTGGTTAATGTTTTCGTGCTCTTTAACCGTTACTCCAGTTCCTTTAGTTTGTCGATTCATCATCGTCTTCTTCATCCTCTTCTTTTGTGAATTGTTCAACAATTCCTTCTAAATCCCAAATCCTATTTTTACTGATAAGATTGTAAGGAGTTGTTTCGTCTAATGTTATATAGTGTGCATTGGGCTGTGCCAGCATAAAAGTGACAAATGTTTTTGTTACTGGGTCGCAATTATCTATATCAATAATAACCACATCAACTTGCTGTGCTACACTCAACATCCATGAAATATCCGTTTCAGTTTCATCGAATATGAAAACATTAAGATCGTCTAAACTTCTACTTAGAATAGATTGAAATTGTTGTTTAACTGTATTAGAGGGCTTAACCAACAAATAGCTTAGATTCAAATTAAAAAGTTTATCCGGCGGAGTTATTAGAGTTATTTTTCCTAAGTTCATATATCCTACTTGCAAATTCTTTTAGGCGCTCTGGGCTGTAGTTAGCAAACTTTGGCCCTTTGTTTTTTGTTTCTTCTACAAATTCGTAAAGTGTTGGATCGGTAAATCTATCAATAATCAAGTCTTTAAAGTTATCCTTGTCGTACAGTCTATACATTTCATCTTTGGGTTTAAGTCCTGACTGACTTATTCTAGACCAAATTGTACCTTCTGACTGTTCGGCGTTTTGAACGTATCCTTTTATGACCGGTTCTTGATTTGTATCTGGCCCTGATCGTCCTTGGTCATGTACGTCTTTTTTTTTGATTCTTCTGTATCTTCAGCCTGTGATAGATCGATTTCTAGTGTAGCCTTCTTTTCTTCTTCAACTGCTCGTTCAGCTTCCGCAATCATTTTGTTCCATTGTTCGAGTGGTATCTCTTCTACCACTTCTGCTGGCTTTTCCTCCGGCGCTGTTATATCACCTCCTAGTGCAGTCGACGGTGTTTCGCTTGGAACTTGTTCTAGTTTACTCGCTGATGGGAATGGCCATATCGAGCTGACGGGTTGAACATCCTGTTGCCTACCATTTGCCTCTTCTAGTTGCCTTTTTTCTTCTTCTGTTGGTGGTTCACCCACATCACGATCTAAGTCTGCTATTGTAGGATACTGTTCCTCTTTAGATTGATTGTTTCTATACCACCCGAAGGTCATTTGTGCTGCTAACAGCATTATAACAGCCAACGGATCAAAAACAATAACAATAAGGATAATAATCCAAGTTACTGCACGTTCCAACATATTTTCATCTGCACCCTTGTCACCGTAGACAAATTTAGCAATGTATTTTATTGGACCAACTTCCGCTTCTACTTTGCGCACTTCAGCGGCAATAGGAGCTCGTTCTTCACTAAGCTGACTAATAATTTTCTGTTCGGCAGTAATCTCGGACAATAATCTGGTGCGTTCTTTGGCCTGTGCTCTGCGTAGTGCAACCGCTTTATCCGCACCCTTTTCGTCTTGGCTTCGACCCATAACTTGGTCCACTGCCTCATCCATTTGTTTGAGAGCTTTGCGATTTGCTTCGATGTTTTCTTTTGCCACTTTGATCTTTTCATCGTAGATAGCAATTTTACTTTGAACATCACCACTTACCAAGTTCTGGTCGTTGTGTGCTTTGCTTAAGAAGCCAAAGATACCCATACTGGTTATTAACATGAGAACCATTACTGCGGTAATCATGTAGTATCTCATGAAACGTGGCGCACGTTCCCAATTAGCTTTGAGCCAACTTGCACAAACTAACTTGCCAACTTCCAGAGCCGATCCCATGATGATAATAGGAATGGCGGCGGCGGAAAATATAGCGGTCAAACCTACCACCGAGTAGTAGATTGCAACCGCCGATATTATTAAACCAGTTAGTAGTAGTAACCAGGCTAGTAGCATTAAGTACCTTTTATTCTGCGTCGCCTGAGCTATCAGCTGTTGTTAACTCAGTGCCGTCGATGAGCGATACAGCCACAGTACCTAATGTTTGGCTAGCTGTTGCTCCAGTATGTGTTACAGTGATCGGTAACATATTATCTGTACCAGATGTACCGTTGTAAACACGAACATTAGCTGTTGTAGATAAACGAATAGCTTTAGCAACTTCGTTTTTGATGTAGCCTGCTTGGGTAGTGATACTACCACCAGCAATATCTGTACCTGTTGATGGAACAAAGTCGGGACGATCAAATTTTGCAGTAAACGCTAAAGTTGTTGCTTGAGCATCACCGTTTGACTCGTCGCTATCTACTTCGACGTCTAAAATCTGACAATCTGCTAGGCCGGTAAGTGCGTTAACAATGTTGCGAAAACGCATATTGCCTCTAGCACGGGCTTTTCCTTTGGCTAGTGTTGTAGGCAGATTAGCAGTTGAAAAACTGTCTGAACTGTTTGGCGTTACTCCGCCATTATCATCACTATCTGCGGTTGGGTAATAAGTTGTGTTTGTCATTGTAAGCACAACTCTGAAGAACCCTGGCGCTAGTTGATTGATGTTTTGTTGAAATCCTGATGGCATTTTATGCTCCTTAATATCTTATATTTATCGTTATTTTACTTGAAAACAATTAATGCCAGCAAGGCTGCTTGGACAAAAAAGCCAAAGCCAATAGTAACGATGTTCAATAGATCTTTCTGAATTGTAGCTTTAATAAAAAACAGAAATAAACCTAGCCAGCTAAAAAGCACCATATCAACAGGAGGCATTTTTTCAGTCAATCCTGTAAGTACAGCAATCATAGTAGGAATTGTGGCCATGTGTAGGAGTACAACGGCTATCCAACCAGCAGTTTCTGCACTAATATGCGGTGCGTGTTCTTTGATGTTTTTAACCCAAAGATCTAAATCAAAAAGGTCATGAAAAAACTTCTTAACTGTGACTTTTACTGTTTCTGTGTTCATTTCTGTTCTCACTTATAAAAAATATGACGACCAATTTTTGCTACACGTTCTCTCTTCCATCCTGGATTAATATAATCACCGTGGAAGTATAATGCATCTTTTACAGAAGGTAGTCTAAATCCTTCTAGTAGGACTTTTTTAGCAACTTCCATAGATTCGGTGTATACCGGACCATTCATAGGCTTTTTCAAACTAGCACTATCACAGTACCAGCTAAACTGACAAAGTACTTTTTCATATACAATGTTCTTTTGATAAACAACCTTGCAGATGTCACTAGGAAAATCTCCGCTTTCTGCACGATTAATGGTAACTTGGGCAACAGCAACTTTACCTTCAAAAGGTTCGTAGCCTGCTTCATGATAAATGTTACGAGCAAGACAGTCTAATTGTTTCTGTCTCATTTCTGCTGTAACTGGGCTTATGGCCATTCTTGCGGTTTTCAATGTTTCCAATTTATACGTAACCGCTTTATAACCACCTATTGCAACTAACGCAACGGCTAGTGCAAATACTACAAATTTTATGATGCGTATCATCTTTTTCTCCTTTACGCTGGATGAGTCCTCGCTAGGGACACTTTTAATAAACGGCTCTGATACATCTCCTTATGCGTTAAAAGCCTTACTGCTTTGTACCCCAAACCTTTGAGGTACAATATATAGTTATGCCTGCTAGAGCCTGATAAAAACATAAGTTTTTAGTTATCTACGCATTTTACTAATATCTTTTGCGTCATCTGCACTAAAAACTGGTACTGCATTACTTTTATGCATGGTCGCAATACCGACAATATTGGTTCCGGTGTATACCTTTTCTGCAGGTTTAGTACAAGGGCCACCGGTAAACGGCAAACTTGCAATTCTTGGACCAGTGTCTCTTACAAACGGCTTGTTTACTACTGGGTTTAAAGATGGTGCAGACAAACCGCGTTTACGCTTTTTATCTTCGGCTTCTATTGCCCATTTTTTCTGTAGTTCTTTCCAGCTTTGATCCAATTCTCTGGCCTTTCTCGCCTGTTCGGCATTACGAAATTTCTGTTTGCCTTTTTTCTTGCCAGTAGTACTAAGCCACGGGCCTTCTAGATGCATACTCAAAATCGTTCTCCAAAAATATTGCTATTCCGTTAGTATACAGAATATTTTGGTTTATGTCAAATGGAGTTATACTCGAAAACTTTCGCCGCAACCACAGCGATCCTTTTCGTTTGGATTTTGAAATTCGAATCCTTCGTTTAATCCGTTTCGGACCCAGTCTATAGTTAGCCCGTTCATATAGACTAGAGATTTAGCATCTACTAAAACACAGAAATCTGGTTGTGCATAGTTAGTTACACCCGATTCTGCTTCATACTTGTCAACGTATTCTAGTGTGTAAGCAAGGCCACTACATCCTGTAGTTTTTACGCCCAGTCTTATTCCAACACCCTTTCCCCTACGTTCAAGAAGTTGTTTGATTTTCTGTCGAGCTGTGTCTGTTACGGTAATCATTTACGGCGGCCTTGATAGCGTCTTCTGCTAGGATAGAACAATGTATTTTAACCGGAGGGAGTGCAAGCTCTTCTGCAATCTGACTATTCTTGATCTGTCCTGCTTGGTCAAGTGTTTTGCCTTTAAGCCATTCAGTAACCAATGAACTACTTGCAATAGCACTTCCGCAACCATAAGTTTTAAACTTAGCATCTTCGATTATACCTGTTGTTTCGTTAACTTTAATCTGTAGTTTCATAACATCACCGCAGGCAGGTGCTCCTACCATTCCAGTGCCTACTGCTGGATCGTTTTTATCAAAACTTCCCACATTTCGGGGATTTTCATAATGATCTATAACTTGATTGCTATAAGCCATATTAATCTCCTGTTTTGGTATTTATTTGTTTACAGTAGGTGGTTAAAAAGAGTTCGTTGTGCCAAATATCTGACATCGGAGAGCTTTTATATTCTTCAAAACAAGGAGTACCTAATGTGTAATGTATTATATGTGCATTCTTGTTTTCGCCATATTCATCAGCTAGCCAGTTCCATTCAACAGGCAACTCGCCAATTTTCTCATCAACAAGCCAACCGAATCGATGTAGCTGTGATCCAGTTGACGCTGAAACTGTTTTCGAAGTCAACGCCAAGTTTGATGGATGCTCACAGTTCCAAAGTACAACACTAGACCAATTTTTTCTAGGGTAGTCCTCGTTCTTGTTTCCTAAGTACTTTGTGCTAGATTTAGTTTTATAATCGTGTTTTACTACCATTACAGACTTTTCATCATTTCTTAAGTTCCAAAGTTTAACAATATCGTCAGTAACTACCATATCCCCGTCTAAAAATATAGCCCATCCTTTGTAATTCATAAGTTCAGGAATTAAAAATCTAGAGTATACAAACTGGTTGGATCCGTCGGTATGCTGTTCTGTATAAGAATTCAAACTGCTAAGAGCCAATGGTATTATGCTCACAGGCTGAGATGCATGTCTAATAATACTATTAACACATACATGGTAAGCTATTGGCGCTCGAGGATCATAACCTACAAATACAGGTATCATGGCGGTGTAAACGAAAGACGATGTGTTACTTTTAAATCTTTTGAAGTATATGATCTACCAATGATAGCTAATATAGCACACATACACTGAATATCTTCCCATCGTTCTTCTGTGGTGTTGGCTATCTCAAACTTAATATATGCTTCCGACTCTGGAGCATACCAGTGTTTTAGAAAATCTATTTCTTTATTAGTATAAATGGTAAACGAAGGGCTATCTATTCTTCTATAGATATATTCTTGCCATTTTACTATGTTAGGTTTTACACTATGTGGATCTAAATTGATATGAGGAATAATTGCTGTATGATCTGCAACTAACTCTATCTGCATAGTATCTTTATGTTGTAGTAGATAATCCTTGTCTACAACAGTTAATGTTTTCATAAAGTCGAACTCGACTCCGCCAGTATTAAAGTACAAACAATTAACTGGGTTGGACTCTTGAAAATACTTTATTACATAATTTCTTATTGAGCCAGGATGTATTACATTTGCCTGTAGTCTAGGATTATAGTGTACAGCAACCGGAAATTTAAAACCCATTTTATAAAATGAGTCGGATAACCAACACATTTTAGGAAACAACCTTTTACTAAAGTTATCAACAATATTTTCTCTTAAGTATTGTTTAAACAAAAAATATCTCGCTATCGATTCTAATAGCGGTTGAGAATTTTTCAGTAAAAGGTGTTCTTTATCAATATTTCCTAGGTAAAGGTTTTCAGAAGCACGTTTGTATTTGTAAAAGAAATCTACCCGCTCTTCACTACCAAATACTGGAATTGATTCAAGATTGAATTGTGCGTTGGGCCAAATCTTGTACGGGTGAGAATCTTTCATTCATTACTTAGTTTCTTTACGGGCGTTCTTGACCGCAGTTACGTCATTGCGGACTTCTTTGCACAGTTTAGCTAGTTCTTGTAAATGCTTACGAACACGAGTACCTGCTGCGCCAACTTCTTTGTCGTAAAATTTTTCAAAGTCGCCTTCCATGGCTTCTACGATTGCTGTGAATTCTTGATGTCTATTTTGTGCCATTTTTTTCTCCTTTAATGGTGAGTGTGTCACTCCTGTTACTAATGTAACAGCCTACAATACTTATTGTCAAAACTTTTGGTGGAGTTATTTTCCGGCAAATACGTCAGTACTTCCGGTTGTGATCAGACCGCCGTCGCTCATACCATCTGATTCGCGGCCAATGCCTTTGTCATTTACAAAAACTGTTTTGGACGGGGCGACTACTACTACACCCTTGGCATTTACACTAGTGGCAAAGACTGTCTGAGCATCATTGGTAAAAACATCCGTGGATCCTGTTCTTAATAAATGACGACTTGCATAGTCTTTGCCAGCTCGCGCTACACTATCTTTGCTCATATTGTTGTAGGTAAAGGACTTGATCCTTTAGCAAGACCTGTTTGTACAGCTCTTACTGAAGAGTTTGTTTCAGCTATTGCTTGTTTGCTTTTTGACTTTGCATCAAGCAGACCTAGTTTTTCTTGAATTGCTTCTAGTAGTTGAGGTCCAGGAGTTAACGACCAACCCTTTTCAATTAACCAAGTAACACTTTGTAGAGTTAGGTCCTGTGCTCGGTTAATTCCAGACTGAACTAAATTAATAGCATCTTGTTGTACATTAAGGTTAGCAACATCCACAATATTCGCCTTTGCCTTTTCTACGAAATCGCCTGGCGGAACTTTAAGCGGAGGAATACCTGCTCTTTCTAAAGCAGCATTTGCCTGTTGCTGATCAAATTCATTAGCTTTAACTTGATCAATGTATGCCATTTGAGCCGTTGTCACTCCGCTAGACACATTGTTAGAAAGATTGGACATGCTGGCTGTAATTAGTCCTAAACTTTGATTAATAGCTTTTTGCTGTTTAAGCATCGTACTTAACATCGATGATATATCATTTAAAGACGATGCCATAACTGCAAGATTGGCCGCTGGAGTTCCAACCTGATTAACTGAAAGTCTTGAAAATTCGTTCAATGCAGCTGTTAGTGCGTTGATTGCTGCGACTTCAACGGTATCATTAATTGTAACATTTCCGCCTGTGCTAAACGTTGCTGTAACTAAAGGCATAATAATCTCCTAATATAGGATATTTATGCTAATTTAATCCCAGTAGTTTGTTCTACGAATTGGTCAGCAAATCCTTTGTCAGTTGCTTCGCAAACTGTGACTGTATTTTTTAAAAGTTTAACTTCTTTATCTGGACTAACAGTAAACAAGTATGGCATAAGACCCGGACCTTTTGGTCCCATACCAATGACCATTGGCTTACTAAGTTTATAATAGGTTGCTGTTTCTTCTGCAAGTTTAGCAACGATTTCTTCTCCGCTGGTAAGTTTGAGAGTAATAACTTCACCAACTGATACGCCTTTATCAATTAACATATTTTTCCTTTAGATTGAAGCCCAAAATTCTTCTGATTGATTGGCAAGCCCTTGAAAGCCTCCAGGTAGTAATGTATCATCTTTAAAAATTTGCGGAACAGATCTAAGTCCTTGATCAATCAAAAACTGACGCTCTGCAACGTTTTCTTCGATGTTCACGGCAATATACATCTTGCCTTTATTTTCCAATAGTGATTTAGCCTGATCACAATACGGACAGTTGTTTTTGGTATAGATTTTAATCATTTCTTTTCCTTAAAATTGCATTATAAACTGGGCAAGGCGTCATAGTCAATAGCATCGCTCATAACACCTATAACATAATTAGTCGATTCGCTTTCTTGTAAGGCAGTTTGTTTCTTACTAGTATCACTGTGTTTATTGAACCAAGGAATAGGAGTTGTTTTAGAAGCTGGATTCCAATATTTGATACCAATATCCTTTAGTGCGCCTACGGCTGTGTAGTCAACAAAGTCCTTTAAAATATTAGCGTTTAGTCCAATGACAGGTCCCTTCTTAAACAAGTAGTCAGCCCACGCCTTTTCTTCTGCAATAACATCCCTGTAGATTTGCAAAACTTCTTCCTGACATTCTTGTGCTACCTTGGCAAAGCGCGGATCTTCTTTGACTACTTGATTAATTAAGAAAGCAGTCCAACCTTTGTGTAAGAGTTCATCTTGTAAAATTAAACTGATAATGTTGCCGTTTCCAATAAAGATCTTGTTCTCAACCATTGCTAAACTTGTAGCAAATGACACCATAAAGCGAAATGCTTCTAACGCATATGAAGCGTGTAGTGCTAGATAAATTGCTTTGATATGTTCTTCTTCGGTGACAACTACATCAGCAGGAATTCCCGGCTTATGTTGTAACCTGTTAGCAATTTCTACTTTGCTATTAATCTCGTGTAACTTGTCATAGTATGTTCCAACACTACTTGCCATGTTAATAATTTCTTGCGTGTCGTGGATAGTATTAAAAACTTCCTTAGGCACGTTGTAGATGTTACGAATGATATGACTATAACTACGACTGTGAATATTAGTTTCAAAGAATGTCCAGTTATAGACCAGTGCTTCTAGTTCTGGCAGGCTTATGACCGGAGTAAAGATTTGACTTGGGCCACGACCTTGCAGACTGTCAAGAGCAGTTTGCCTAAGCAGGTTACTAGTGAAGATATGTTTAACTGCATCTGATGCATCCTTAAAGTCTTGTGCATCTTTGGTCAAACTAATTTCTTCAGGAACCCAGAAGAAACCACGTGCTGTTTTTTCAAAGTCTGCAATCTTATTATATTTGACTTCTTCAAACCTTTGAATAGTCACTGGGCCGGCAGGATCTAAAAACATCTTGCGATGTAAGTAATCTGTCTTTGTGTTTAAGTTGTATTGTTGTTTGCTCATATTTTATCTTCTTTTGTTAGTATAGTATCATTCCAAACATTTCTATTCGCTACCACACTTTCTTTTAATAGACGCCAAGTATGCTCTTTAGCTGTTTCTGTCCATCTAAAGTCAAACGTTGTTATTGGGGCTCTTCCTGTATTTCTATCATACAACTCAACGTGCTCGTAATACTTTGATAGCCATACAAGTTTACCGCTTGTTACTCTAAAAGGAAACCAAGCAAATTTTTCATTTACCATAGTTTCCCGATGCAAGTACAATCTTGCAAATATGTTCTAATCTTTCAATATGCTCATAGGCACGCCACGGACTGGAATCTATAGCTACAACTCCATGCCCTTTGATCCCTACAATGTCATAGGCAATGTTTCCATCTCTATCTAATTTTAAATTCTTGTGGCACTGATCCGCAAGCTCTTGGCTAATAGGAGGAACATCTCCTACATTTGGAGCAACTTTTGTGTAACGGCTTAGTTCTGGAAAGTGATCAACTACTGTACTTAGGTCAATCCCGGCATGCATGGCTGCAACACAATATGTTGGATGAACATGTACCACTACACGAACATCATCTTTATGCTGTCCCATTTCACGTTGTAGACCAAAGTGCAATGGAATTTCTCCGCTAGGACGCAACTTAGCACTGATGTCAGTGTATTCCATTTCTTCGCAGGCGTAATTAAATGCCGCACTTCCTACACCACTATTGATGCTACGCCAAATCTTTATTTTTTTAAATTGATCTGGCTGGAGTGTTTGTTTACGTACACCGCTAGGAGTAATATAAAAATGATCTCTGTCGTGATGCCTTATACTTACATTGCCATCACGACTGGTGATCCAATTACGTTTATAAGCGTCCTCTAGGACTTCGCAGATAGTTTCTAACATTATAACTTACATGCCTCGCAATCTTCTTCTGACAGTTCTACTTCAACGTGGTGACCGTTCATGCCAGCAGTATGGTATCCGTTGACTTCCGTTGGGACTTCTTGCGGTGCCTTACTGCCTGCCTTATTGATTAGACTATAATAGAAAGTCTTAATGCCCCACATCTGAGCTTGCATCAAATTCTTAGCAATCAACGTAGTTGGCACTTTGCGATCTGCAAAATGTGCAGGATTGTAGAATGTATTTGTTGAAATACTTTGATCAACATACGCAGCTAAAACAGCCGCTGTCTTAAGATAGCCCGCACAATCTTTCTGTTCCCACATCAGCTGATACTTGTTCTTGAGTTTATGATAATCTGGAACAACTTGTGTAAACGACCCTGCCTTACTTTCTTTGGTAGAGATAAGGCTCATAGGCATTTCTATTCCATTAGTACTATTAATAACAACACTACTAGACTCAACTGGAGCAATAGCCATAAGAGTAGCATTTCGTACACCATGTTGTTTCATCTCCTTACGTAGTGGTTCCCAATCAAGTTCTGGAGTAAAGTCTGTTAGTTCGTTAACACCTTTGGCTCTTAGTTCCCACGGGAATACGCCTTGCCCGTAGCGTGTCTTGGCACTATGAGCACATGCTCCACGCTCTTTGGCAAGCTCAACTGTTGCTTCGGTTAGATAGTATGCTTGGTGTTCCATCCAACTCTTAACTTCTGCCAGTGCTTCTTTTTCTCCGTACTTAAGACTGCGCTTGGCATGCCAGTAGGCTAAGTTAGTTACACCAATACCCAGTGGTTGAATCTCATCGTTGCTTAGTTTTGATTGGATTGATAAGAAGTCCTGGTAGTCCAATATGTTGCATAGACTACGCTGAAGGATGCGGCAAGCTCTACGCATATCCTCAGGATTGCGGAATGCTCCCCAATTAATGGACCCTAGAGTACAGAGAGCGATACGACCAGCATCGTCGTCCAAACGCTTAAATGGCTTAGTAGGTAATAGAATTTCACAGCACAAATTACTTTGATAGATTGTATGATACTCAGGATCAAATGGTCCTTGATTCATAACATTGTCAATAAACACAAGATAGATACGTCCTGTGTCTGTACGCTCTTTTAAGATTCCGCCTTTGAATACATCTTCGGCATTCATTGTCTTCTTACGAAGGCCGGCCTGCTTCTCATATTTGACATATAACTGTTCAAAACGTTCTGTGTTACTGTAGAAGGCTTCGTATAAGTCAGGCACTTCGTTAGGATCAAAGAACGTAATGTTTTCTTTATTTTTGAAACGACGCCAAAAGAACGCTGATAGTACAACTCCGTAGTCCATGTGTCTAACGCGAGTTTCTTCAGTTCCTTGATTATTCTTGAGAACGATAAGATCATCAAACTGATGATGCCAAATAGGATAAAAAACTGTAGCACTTGCATTACGAATGCCGCCTTGTGAACATGAGCGTAAATCACCGAACCATTTCTTTAAAAAAGGAATCATGCCAGTGTGCATGATTTCGCCGCCGCGAATAGGACTGCCTAGTGGGCGCAAACGACCAATTTCTAAACCAATGCCAGCACGTTTGCTGGCATACTTAGCCATCATCTCCCCACTAGCAAATATGCTATCCAGATCGTCGTCACTGCGGATAAGAACACAACTGCTAAACTGTTTAGTAGGAGTGCCGAGGCCAGCCAGCACAGGTGTAGCAAGAGTAAACAGACCATCTGAAGCCGCGTTGTAGTACTCTTTGATGTAACGCATACGGGCTGCATTAGGTTCTTCTTTATGGAATACAGTCGCGGCAGCAACCATATAACGAATTTGTGGTGTTTCATAGATCTCCTTAGTAGCTCGGTTACGCACGAGATACTTTTCGATCAATTGTTCAATAGCCGCGTAACTATATTGCTCGTCTTTTGAATGGTCGAGCATGTCATTCATCTTGTTCCAGTCATCTTCACTATACCAGTCAAGAAGTTCTGGAGTGTACAAACCTACACTAATATTTTTCTTAACTATTTCTAGCAAATGTGGAGGAGTGTAATCACCATAAACATCTTTGCGTAACATACTAAGGCGTTGCTTACCTGCTACGTATTGATAATTGGTATGTCCAACATCTGGGTTGTGCTCGACATCGATTAAATCTACAATGGCACGTAAAGTGATTTCGTCAATCTCTTGTGTTGTGATTCCATCATAAAAGTGCGGTTGACTTTTAATCTCTATCATACTTTGACTGACGTCAGCAATACCACTGCATACTTTTGCCACCTGGGCTTGCCACTTTTCTACGGCTAGTGGCTCTTTTTTTCCGGATCTTTTAATTACTGTGATTGTGTTCATCTTTTTGCGCTCGTATTGTTGAATGGTTATACTTTTTATTTTAGAGAGTATTTAGTGATCGACGAAAAAACAAAAAAGCCTTATGATAACCAGCGTTACAGCACTGATTCTTTAAGGCTTTTGAAAAGAATTTTCAAATCACTTACCTTATCACAATAGCATATTAAATAATATGCGCATTTATAGAAAAGGTCAAGGTCTTTGGCATATTCTTAACCGATTAGTGTATAGCGGTATATGAATATGAAATCGAACTTAGTAGTTCGCCGGTTAAGGTATGTTTGTACTGCAACGAAATAGATGACGGTATGTCACCAATTCCATTAATTTCCATACCTTCTTGGTTTAATATTACGACAGAAAATTCTAGTTTTAACGCATCCTCTTCGGATAATCCAATTACGCTATACTCGTCAGAAACTTGTGCTACAGTTGAATTGGTGCTGGCGCTTTCATCAATATCAACTACAATGTTTAATGTTCCATTTCTAGTAAAGTTATTAGATACACTCTTGTACTGATAGTCGATCTTGTAACTAACAGATCTTGCAGGTGTTCCATTTTCATCTGAGGATACAGGTAAAACAGCTAACAATGTCCAGTTAGATGCAAAGCCAATAGTCAACTGCTGTGTAGCATAGGATCTATAGGTCACGCTTCCTGTTACTTCTGGAACGTATGGAATCATTGACAACGAACTAACAGTGGCAGGTTTTACTTTTGGATTATATGTTCCAAACATGCTTACACCAGATGATGTAGTTAGTTGTCTAAAAGTAGGTGTTGGATTAACTGAATCCAAGTATGTGTTTGCTATTTTAAAATGTGTGCTATCAACTACTTCTTGGACATAGTAAGTGGTTCCAGCCACAACACCTCCGTAGGTATTATTAAATGTAATTGCTGCACCAACGAGTAAAGAGCCAGTTAGTCCGTTAGTTTGGAAAGAATCTGTAACCGAACTGGAACTTATGATTTCAATAGTTGTTGGATCGCCCGGGTTGTAGTTAGTATCATCAATAACTAAGGAATTAGTAGTGTCAAATGGTGCTATAAATGCAGTAACTACAGTTATGTTAGTTTCACTGTCATAGTCTTCTTTAAGAGTACCTTGAACATGAGATACTGTTTGAAAAACTTTTGAACCTTTAGATGCTGTAATAGGTTGATCAAGCTCAATATCAACTGTGTATAGTTGTGTTACTAAAAATTCTTCTCTATCTGATTGATTACCTTCGCTAGAATTTCCTGCTGGTTCAAAATAAATTTGTGGGTACTCTGGGAAGAATACACCAGCACCGTTGTTACCTACATTGGTTAAAATACTGTTACTGACGGTATTCCCTGTTCCTGTTTTGATTACAACTGCTTGTCGCTTGATGTCTTCAAACTTACAAGAATCAAATAAGTTTTGTCTTGGTCCATACTGTTCACCAACTGTTGTTCCGTCAGCACCTTCGCCAAATACTATACCTTGTCTAAGGTCAACAAACTTACAATTTCTAAAAGAATTCTTTTGTATGTCCTGTGTAGACCAAATGCCATAACTGAATCCAGTGAATGTAACACGGTTGAAGAAATTATCGTTACAAGTTACCAGTGCAGATACTGCATTTAAACTTACAGCCTTACTATTAGCATTATAATTACTACCCCAGTTTCCTTTAACAATCAAATCCTCAAACTGACTATTTCTCACAGCATCCATCTTTAAACAAGTTTGATTGTTTGTAGTAGTACTGATAGTCATTCCTTTTAAGGTAATGTATCTAGGCTGTGTGTTATATAGTGTACTGTTAATACTACTTGGGTTTCCGATTACAGAAGTGTCGTTGACGAACTGTATGGCAGTTCCTGATCCAGTATGGTTAATAATTGTTTTGTTTGCGCCTGCGCCAACAATAGTTGCATAGCTTGGAATATACAGAGTCCCGGTTGTCTTGTAAATACCAGGACCAAGTTCTAGAATTACTCGAGTCTGCACACCGTCAGCAGTTTCTAAAGAAGAAGCTGTTGCAGGATTTAAAAATAATTGATCTATGGCACGTTGTAGTGCTTCTGTGTCGTCTGTTGTGCCGTTTGCAAAAGTTCCAAAATCTGTTCCTGTTACACGATCGTCTAATCTTTCCTGAGTGCTTCTTGAAGTAGGATCATTAACAGTTGGACCTGTTTGAATGTCCGGGTTGTTAGACTTGTAAATGTGTTGAATAAGATTTAAAAGGTTACCTTGAACAGTTAAATCTCTTTCAGTTAAAATTTTGGTATTACCAACAGCAGGACTACCTTCAGCAACAGAACCGTTACCAATGTAAAGTTCCTGGGTATCAAGACTCCATGCCAATTCGCCGCTGGCCAACTGCGGAAGTCCTGTACCTGATAATGATTTACCGCGACGTATTTGAATGCGGCTAATTTGCACAACTGCCATATGAATATCCTCTATATAGGATATTTATCAGTTCTGCGAGTAGTACTGTTCCACCCTATCCCACCAGCGTTTTTCCCAATAATCAAAGTCTTTTGCTTCTAAAATAAACTCTTGATACTTGGGTTCTTCCGTCATTATTAACTGCTCATTTAACTTAGGACTAACACACATTAATACAACACCTTTTCGTATGTTTGTACCGTGAACTTCGTTATGTGCCAGGGCATAGGCAGTTAATTGTAGATAGTAGTCTTCGATCCACTCCTGCTTCTTGGGTTTGTTGGTCTGTTTGTAATCTAGTATGCTTTCTTCATTTAAATGTAGTCCGCAACCATCAGTAGTTCCTGCATACAGTCCGGGAAAATACAGCGGAACTTCGACTCCCCATACTTCGTTTGCATTTTTTAAACCTTCGCTGATAATGTGTCTAGCCATAGCGTGGCTTTGTTTGCTGTAAGGATTAGTTCCAGGATCACTTAGTACACCGCTAGTAATATAATCTTCTAGATACTTGTGCATCCTAGTTCCGCGGCCGGCAGCTTCTGTTACAATGGCCTGTGCCTTTTCTTCGCCTACACGTTTCTTCCAATTTTGTAATGCTTGGATTTTTTCAATAGGTTTGGTTTTATCCAGGATTGTAGTAACACTTGGAACTTTGCTACCGTCGGGTGTAGCATACAAGCGCCGACCTTCGACGCTTTCTCTGCTGATTGGAGTATAATTGAATTTTTGAGTTAAGAGAGTCATGATGCAAGTATATAGCTACTTGCACCATTTGTCAATAGATTATTTGCCTAGCTTGGTTGCTCGTTTAGCCATTTGACTGACTACACCAGAATCTTCTTCTCCACCCACTTCTGGTTTTTGCTTTGCGTCTTGTGTTTTGACAGTTACACCTGCGCCGTCAAACTTAACAACTAGATTGTGTAGAATTTGCTGTTCTGGTGGAAGACCTTCCTCCTCCTCCCAACGTTTAGCGAATGCTTCATAAGAAATTGGGATGCCCATATTTTGTAGGGCACCCCAAGTCATTGGTGCTTTTGTTTGTTGATTGTTGCCTGCGCTTTGAGCCGTGAATAATGTTCTTACTAACGGATCAATAGTTTCAATTACTTTTTTTTTGATGCTAACAACATGCCTAGTCTACGACTATACTCAATGCTTTCTCTTTTTTCTCTGCCTACCTCAGGAGCAGGAGGAGTCATTTCTTCAGCTGGAGCTGGAACTGGTGGAGCTTCTGCTCCTAGTTCGTCGGCCATGCCAGCTGCTGCTTGATCCATTGGACCTGCTGCTGGTGCGCCCATGGTTGATACTTCACCGCCTGATACAATTGAAAGTGCATTTGATAGGCCTTGACGGCTAGTTTCCAGTGCTGTGTAAATTGCTTCCAGTGCTGGCTTAACTGCCTCTTGATATGATTGGGCTACGTCACTGCCCTGTGTTTCTCTTATAGAGTCTAATAATTCTAATAGCTGTTCAGCTTTCATAGCTGCTACATCTTCTAGCCAACCAGTGATACGATCGACCATGTCCTTAGTAGCCATGATAGTTTCGGCTTTGCTTTCTTCGCCTTCCAAAAGCATCCAACTTGCGCGGCCTTCGTTAATTTCATAACGGACTTTTAATTCGGCCTTTAGTTCTTCTTTGTCTGCTTCGCCTAACTTGATTCTCTTGATAGCACTATCAATCCAGCTTTCAGGAATAGATTCACTCATTGCACGTTTACGAATTGTTGCAAAGTAAACGTTTTCGCCTTTTTCTTTTCCGTATTGTTTCTTCATAGATTTTTTCATATCTGACTTGTCAGTTTTAGCCTTGATTTCTTTTTCTTTAGCTTTTTCGCCTGATGTCATTTCGCGCTCTAAAAGTTCTTGATTAATGCAGTCTAGCATTAAACGAGTCTTTTGATATTGTGGGCTTTCGAGCACAGAATCAAAAGCTTCTGAAAGCTCCATTTGGCTGAGCCTTGTGCGTAGTTTGTTACGTGCATCTTCAAGTTGCACGTCTGAAAACTGTTCAAAGTTAATGGTGTAACCAAACTTCTTTGCTAGGTTTTCGTTAAGAACTTTAGCTGTAATTGGTTTTTGAAATTCTCTAATTTGCATGATTCTGTCCTAGAAATCTTATAAGTGTATTTATACAAAACTCCACTTAAACATCCTTGAAATTTCTTCCTGATAGTGGGCACGTTTAAGGTTGCTTTCTTCTAATCTATTTAACAAAATTAAAAAGCGGTCATAATCTTTAGCTGTTTTAATGTTGTGCTGAAATACGATAGAGTCCGTGTAGTTTGACCAGTAAAGGGTGTCTAGTCGTTTTATTTCGTGAAATTTTTCAAGGTTAATGGCATCGTATGCCTTGGCTGCTAGAATAGCACAGGTCTTCATATAGAACTGAGATATGTAATTCTTGCTCTTGTAATTGAAGATAGCCCAGTTGCCCTGTTTTGTCTGCTTGACAATATAGTCTTTATAGACTATGTTGCCATTGTCCAGCACAGTTAGTTGCATTAACTTGCCAAATTCAGAGTTCAGCTCTCGGGCTAACTCTTTTAATCTTATTGTTGGCGTTTTACGAGTTGATTTTTTCATTGGCTACTACCGTAGGATCTGTCATTCCTACTTTAGTTACCAAACTTTTGCGTATCATACCCTCAATCGTGAACTGCTCGTGTTCGCTTAAAGAGCGTAACTTTACAGGGTTTTTTAGTTTTTTAAGTAGGCTGGCTTCTTCGTTGGTAGTGTAGATTTGAAAGGAACGGATCATTTCGTCCATGTTAGTCCTGGACTGTCCTGCAGGGCTAGAATAGCCTAATAGTTCGTGAATTCTCATAGCCCGCTTAACCTACGCAGATCGTTAATTGACTCCATGGTCTTAGCTGCATCTACTTCCATTCCAGGAATTATCTTTGGCATTTGCATTTGTAGTGTATTGTTCTGCCCTGGCATCAGTTGTGTTGCGGCCACAGTCTTGACTCCTGTTGGAGTTGCAATATCTACTGTTCCGTCAGGTTTTACAGCACTAACTTTGCCAATAGTCTGTCCAGGAATTTGTTCTTCCATTTCAGTGTCATCATCTGGCTCACCAGAGTTATGATACATGTGTGCTAGTTTGTGTGCAAAGTACTCAATATCTGGACGCTGTGTTTTACCATCTAAGAAGTGCAGAGCTTTCATAAACACAGCATCTTTATCTCCTGCATCATCGTCCATAGGAGCATGTTCGCTGTTCATCCAATCGCTGTAAACACGCTCCATGCCTTCCTTAATTTGTTGTTTACGCTGTTCTTCTGGGCTTTGTGGAGCAGTTGGTTTTACTGGCTCAATGTAAGACTTAGGCTTGCGAGCATATTTCTTAGCTTTGAATCCTTTTTTGTGTTCTACAACCTGTTTGACTTTCATGATTGATCCTCGATGCTAAGTTTAGCACTTTCTAGTTTATCTATATATTTACGTAATTTATCGATTTGTCCGCGAGCCCTGAGCAACTTGAATGCTAGATTTTCTACGCTGTGTTCTCCGCCTGCTTCTAAGCCAGCTTGACGTAGTTTGCGTAACTGACTCATAGTTTCTTTGGCTGTTTTTAAATCATCAGACTTAAGAGCTTGATTGATTCGGCCTGCATAGTTTCTAGCCTTGCCTTTGACTTCCTTTGCTGTGGCTTTTGGAGCTCCTGGTTTGGGCTTGATTAACCATTGGTTATTCAATACGCTGTAGATGCCAGCTGAGTGGTGCGACTGTTTAGCATCCTGTACATACAGCTCTACATCTATATCTTTTATGGTAATATTGTATCTTGAATTGTAGACATTTTTCTTAGCATCGTACAGTTCAGCTTTCTCTGGGCTGTCTACTACTGCTACTAAATGCAGGTCTAAGTCACTGTTGTCGCTGTAACCGTAGCTGGCATTAGATCCGCTTATGGTAATATCTTTTAAGTTCAGTTTTTCAACGTTAAGATACTCGGCAAAGTGTTTGGCAATGACTAAAAGTCTATGCCTAACTTCTGGAATCAACTGATCCCCGTCCCATAATTTGGGATTGAGTTCTTTGTTGTGTGTTATAGGATCAACGGATAGTTCTTGAACTTTCATTCTGTATTTAACAGAATTAGAGTCCTAAGAACTTAAGAATATGTGGAAAACTTACAGAGTTTAACCATCCAGTTCCAGCTGCAAATGCTAATGCAACCATAACGTACATGGTCCATTTGTTTTTAACTTTTTCTAATTCAGAAATTTTTCCAGCTAGTTCGTTGTGCTGTACTGTTTGCTCTGCGTTGAGCTTATTGGCGTGCTCGTAAAACTTGTCTCTATTGATACGATACTCGTCCAGCATTTGGTCAAGTTTTCCGTCTAGAATGTCTCTGGTGCGATCCAAACAGTCATGCATTTCTTTGACATCTGCTTTAAGGTCTATCAGCTTGTCGTCGATATGTTCAACTTTTGTTTCTAGTACACTAACTCGCTCTGGCAGTGTCGATAATTGAGCTACAGCTTCTTTTGTGGCCATCTAGGCTTCCTCTGATTAATGTGTCCAAGCACGGTGCCTGGTGTAGTATTAATAGCCTAAATAAATTGGTTTAACAAGAGCCTCTATGAATTATTTATTACTTTTTTGCGAAAATGATATTTCGTGCTATACCTTCTGTTACAAAAACGTTATAGTTTTGCTCCATACTCTCATCTAGTCCGCTAATGTAAGGCACGCCATCAAAGTCTTCTAGGAGATATCCGATTGGATCTCCATCTTTATCAAAGAAATTTTCACGCTCTGTGTAGAAATCAAACTGCCATACATGAATAATTTTATTAGTATTGAACCCAAAAATATGACCGCTAATTTCAGTCATTAAAGGAGGTTGTTTATAGCTAACATTCGCTCGCATGCCTAATGTTTGCAACACAGTTTGAAAGTTCTGTTCCTTCCAGCGTTCAGTTTCTCGCCCAGGCTCGCTTCTATATTGACCTGTGTTTGTTATATCAACAGTTGTGTAGAGCTTGTATTCCATGCTGTTATTTAACAGCCGTAAAAAAAGCCTACTATAAAGTAGGCTTCTTCCTTCCCATCCCTAGGAATAAAAACTATTACTGATAGTTCTGATCAAATACAGCAACTAAAGCTGTTGCAGCACCGGTTACACCGTGTGCATCAGATGCGTCAACTGTGTAATCACCTGTACCTTGCAATGCCAAGTAAACAACGTCTGTTGTTCCAGATACGAAAGCTGAACCATCAGCAGTTCCTAAGCCAGCAACTACGAATGCGCTATCACCACTACCAGCTGAACCATGGCTTGTTGTCATGTAGTTGATAATTGTGTTTAATTCAGCATTAGTAATGTTTGTCTTGCTGATAGAAACGATAATTGTACGTGGGCCAAGGCCGTTAGCACGAACGTTCTTTAGATAATTTGCTGCTACTGTTGTGTTGGTTAAGTCACCCATAATATTTCTCCTCTATATGGTTTACTCACTACTCTGTGAGCTTGTATTATATTTAGTATTGGTAGTAAAAAATGGGCTTATAGACCCATTTTTTGATAGATGTTTTTGAACCAGTCAGCAGACCCAAGAACGGTAGATTCTTGAACTTTAGGAGCCCAGTTAGGATCTTCCTGTGCTTTATCTAGTAGGGCTTGTGCTTGATCCTTAGGTAAAGATTTAAGTATAGATTCGACACTACCAAGGTTTCTTGATGTAGCATTAGGGTTGTTTAACAACTTCTTAGCAATAACATCCATGTCGTCACTGATAAAGTTACCTTTTTTGCCTTCAGGTGTGCGGCTGAATAAGCCTTGCCAAGCACTCCACATTAAGCCATTTTGTTTGGCTAGTATGGCCATTATCAGTTGTTTGTGTACACCCTTGTGTGGACTGCCTTGTGGAATGTCATGAGTATGAAACTTACTAACACGCTCTGCGTTAGCACTGACCATAATATCTACTTGGTGAGCTTGCTCACCAACGGGCACACGGACATGCACATTAATTCCGCTCTGTGCTGTTTGAAATCCTTTACTGGCCATAAAATCGTTTAGGGCTTTTCGTCCAGCTTTGGCATCTTTTACGTTAAACGCTTCTAGTACTGATTGTTCGTCTACAATAACATCCATATCACCGCTGATTTTGCCAGGAGTCGGTGTGGCAGCAGATCCCACTGGGATTGCACGAATCCCAACATCATTAAGTGCATTGTTAATTTTCTTTAAAATTACACCCACTGCTTCGTGCTTAAATGGAGTGGCATCTGCAAATACATTGCCGCCTTCAAACAACATCATTGTTCTTTCCTTCTTGAATACGCTTAATACCGCGTTTGAATTTTGTAGCATCTCCAGCTTTGATACTATTGATAAAACGGCGCTCTAGTTCAGCGGCCGTTTCAATGTCATAGTTTTCCTTAATCAAAGTTAGGAGATTAATGGCGCTCTGTATTAGGTTGCTGCCGCGGCTTTCTATAACCAAATCAGTATCCCTACTGATTCCTAGGTCCGAAAGCTCTTGTAGTATTGATCTAGTACTTTTTCGCATTATCTTATTCTTCCTACGTGTATTTATTGTATATTACAATATTATTTTGGAATTATCAACCTGAGCTAAATACTCAGTAGAAACACTGAGTTCTACACACACTTACAGAGGAAAAGCAATGAAATCATTATCAACTAACATGTTTAGCATCTTGGAACGACTAGCAGAAATGTTCCCTAAACAGCACTACCAAAGCGAGTTAGATCGCTATATCAGCAATAGGCATCCACAGAATGCCGCAGACGTAGAACACTTTACCAAAGAGTTCGAACACAAAATCTCACAAGGAAAACTAATATGAAAAACTTCTTAAACGCAATCTTAGGATTGTTTGAAAGCATTGGCCGTGCTCGCGCCGCTACACACTACAGTCGTATGGGCGACTACGAGTCAGCTAAAAGAGTCATGCAGGAATAACTATGTGCTTTATTGAAGTTTATTCTATGCTTAAACGCTGGAAGGAAAACGGCTGGGAAGTTCATCCGTAATCCTTGCATTTTTTTACAAAGAGATATATAATGTTACACATACTTAACACACAGGAGAATTTTATGTTTACACCACACTTTTTTATTGATACATTTCAGAACACCAAAAAAATTGTTACTGATCAGATCTTTAAAGACCCTGCCCTAAACAAAGCGGCACATTCATATATTGATGCACAAACACAATTTGCCAAGATGGCTGTTAATAACACTATCGATATGGCTAAGTATTCGGTGGATTCAGTTAGTAAATATCTGTTTCCAAAGAAGGAAGGTACCGCCTAAGGTACAGACATACACACACAAAGGAGATTATTATGTCACAATTTGAAACACCAAAACTACCAGAAGTTAAATTTAATAAGAACGGCTACGAAATCCGTGCAGATATCCTAGCACTTGCCAAAGAGCAAGTAGTTGGCGAATTCAATGCCAAGTTTGCAGGATGGGAATTAAAGTCAAAGCGCGATGAAAAGACTGGCCAAATCGTAACTGAAGTGGCTATGCCCGAGTATCCAGGAGTCGACAAGATTCTTGAAGCCGCTGAAAAGATGTATGCATTTGTTAACGCAGGCGTAAAGAAGTAAAATATTGATATTATAACCTAAACGGTTTATTATCACCCATTGGGTATGAGTAGATTGATACTATAAAAATAAGAAAAGCACCTTAGGGTGCTTTTTCTTTTTATACTATACCTTCGTGATTGAATAGTTCAGGATGTTTCTTACCCCAGTTACGCATAATTACTGCCGCTTCAGCATTGGCTTCGTTTTCTTGGGGACTACCTGTTGCGCCTGGATCTTCTCCATCCAGTTCGTGATTTAGATCTTGTTTGTAGTGGACAAGCTCGTGTGCCAGTGTACGGCATACATCCATAATATGTCTATTAACCACAGTGATGTTAATATGCTCACCGCCGTATCCGCCAAAACTATGATGTTCGACACTACGCTTTGTATCAAACTTAAAATCAAATTTTGGCAGAGATTCTAGTTCCAAATGCTTGGCGGCAAATTCAATGAAGTCAAGTAGGATTCTGTAAGTATCCTTACGTCCTAGACCTTCTGTAAGCACTTCAGTTACTTTCATTTTTTCTTACGACCCTGACAATGAGCACGTTGGCTAAATCCTTTTGGATTAGAACAGTTGATACTGTTCTTGTACTTTTTGCTCCAGCCCTCGCCTATATTTTTATCTATGCCGCGGCTTTGTACACCGCCCTTTTTACGCTTTGCCGCTAACTCTTCTATTCCATGACGGATCTGTTCTAAGTTCTGTTCTAAGCCCATGAACAGGCCGCCTTTGGCATCGCGTACTATGCCCTGCCAAACTAACAGGTCGTCTGACTCTGCACGTTCTGCTAGATCTTTTAACTGCTTTCTAGCTTGCATGATGCGACCTCTTAAACTCATTGGGTTGGCCTTAGCGTGTCCATAGATCACAGGATCATTTGGATCTCCAGTTGGTTCAATTGGTGCTTCGTTCAGTAAGTCGGTTATTTTCATATTAGTATTTATAGGCCGTTCTGTATCAAGTAACCTTCAATTTGTCCGCCAATTCTTGTGCTACCAGAAGTTGCGGCAGCTTGCCATTGTATATCTGTTTTTTCAGGGTAAGGTCTAGGAACAATTTTAACAGAATTGTATTCTGCTGGAAAAGGGAAAGTTAAAACAACATTAATAACACCGTTTGCGGCTACAGTATAAGAACGATATTGGGTAGTTTGCTGACCAGTATTGTTAGTATACCACTGACTTTGAGTTAGATAAAATGTATAGCCGGCAGGCACGGTGTAGATAGTCATTTGACTACGCCCAGCACCTATTTCAATATGTGTTAGTTCAATAGTCTTGTCCGAACTACCTGCTGTGATAAGCCCTAAGTTCATTGGGAGCCTGGTTAAAGAAAGACTATTGATACGTAAAAATGATTTAGTAGTTAATGTTCCTACACCATCGTTAACTACTACAGTTTCTGTAATAGGCAGATAATTGGCATCCAATCCACTAACCAATACGCTGACATCAGTATCGCTGGCTGAACTACTCCATACTCTAACTTGTTGTGCCACAGAAAAATATGTGTAACTTCTATCACCGTAGTGCCATAGTGGTCTAAATGTAGAGTCAACTGCGGCATTATAACCGCTGATACTTAAACCAGTTACGCCAGTAACTAGCCCGCGAGCAACTTGTAAGTTCCAAGGAGCACTAGTCAAACTTAAACTATTTGTTATTCTCAGTTCAGGCTCACCGTCAGTATTATACTGCATAGCATTATGCAGATCTAATAAATTAGGCTCCATCGGATGATGGTAATTTGTTGAGTTAGGAAGTTGTACGCCCATAGATTAAGTTGGTTGTACGTCCCAAGGACGTTTTGGCTGTAATGGTGCGCCGTCATCTGTAGGAGTGTTACCTACATATTTGGCAGATAATCTATCGATTAATAGATAATTGTTTTCTCTGTAACCAGGAGCAGTAGGATCAATGCTTCCGCTAATAGAATATGTGCCGCTACCTTCAGTTACAGTTTTACCCTGACGTTTGGCTTCGGCAATTTCTAGTTTAGCTTCTTGTCTTAGTTGTTTTGTGGCTTTGTGAGCAATACCATTCTTTGACATATTACTCTCCTATTTGATGTTGATGTCCAGGATACATACTTGGATGTTGTACACGAATGTCTGCTGGGTGTTTAGGTGCCTGCATACCGCCGCCGGCGTCTACGGTAACACTATCAATGTCTGCGTACTTTTCTTTAGGTGTATTGCCGTAAGGTTCTACACCGTCATTATCTGCAAGATCCACAATCTGTTTAAATCTGCGAATGTCATCACCTGCATGAGTCAGCGGGCTTGCATCTTCTGGCTCATCAATAGTTGCTGTAGGATGTGCTACAACGACTGTAGTTACTTGTTCTGGTTCTTGTGGCTTTTCCTGCTGATCTATCATGTTGATAAAGCCGCGTATGATATCTTGGATTCTCATGTTTTTTTCCTGTATCCTATATTTAGTGTTAAATACGTCACTATGATAAACAAAGAACCCTTTGAAAAGCTAATAGCAGAACTTAAAGAAAACGGCAAATATCGTGTGTTTAACGACATTGTACGTGAAAATGGCAAATTTCCCAAGGCCATCTGGTACGGACCATATAATATTAAGAACATTGTAAACTGGTGCAGTAACGATTACCTGGGCATGGGACAGCACAAAGTTGTAATAGATGCCATGCATACTGCCTTGGATCACACAGGCAGCGGATCAGGTGGAACACGCAACATAGGTGGAACTAGCCATTATCATGTGGCACTAGAATACGAACTAGCTACCTTACACAAAAAAGAAAAAGCATTGTTGTTCAGTAGTGCGTATGTTGCTAACGAGTGGACACTAATAGCTCTAGCTAAAATTATTCCTAACATTGAGTACATTAGTGACAGTAATAATCATAACAGTATGATTGTTGGTATACAACATAGTCGTGCTAAAAAAGTTGTGTTTAAACACAACGACTTAGATGATCTAGAACAAAAATTAAAGATTAGTTTTGCACAGGGCAATACACCTTGCATAGTTTTTGAAAGTGTTTACAGTATGGACGGAGATGTCAGTCCAATGAAAGACATTTGTAGACTTGCTAAAAAGTATAAGGCAATTACTTACATTGACGAAGTTCATGCCGTAGGACTGTACGGAAAGCACGGCGCTGGAAAAGTAGAAGAGCTTGGACTTGAGAACGAAATTGATATTATTAACGGAACACTAGGTAAAGCATACGGAACACAGGGCGGATATATTGCCTGTGACAGTATAGTTGCTGATGCCATTCGTAGTATTTCTGCAGGGTTTATCTTTACAACTAGTATGAGTCCAGTGACTTGCAGTGGTGCATTGGCCGCAATTAAGTTCTTAAAAGAGCACAACGAAGTTAGAGAACGTCATCAGGACAGAGCACTTAAACTAAAACAGGAACTGGCCAAAGCCAATATTCCTGTTATGGATTGCAGTACCACACATATTGTTCCTGTGCTAATTGGTGATGCTAAAAAGTGTAAGGCGATTAGTGATTACTTATTGAACGAACACAGCATTTATGTTCAGCCAATTAATTATCCAACAGTTGATGTTGGAACTGAACGTTTGCGATTTGCTCCAACTCCATACCACGATGATGGTATGATTGAAGATTTAGTCAATGCTCTTAAACAAGCATTCGAGCTATTTGAGTTACACCGAAAACCAGCATAGAACGAGCTTCGGCATTTGTTGCTTCTTCGTTTAACTTGTCAGTGTTGACTAAGTCCTCTAACAATGCACGAGCTTCGTCTGCACTAATCTCACCGTTGCGGTTTGCTTCTGCAATCTGTAGTGCCATTTGAGCACGGGTTTCTGCCCAAGGTAAACCGCATCCTGCTAGTTGAAATAAACTATCTGACATTTAGAATCTCCCTTGAACAGTATGTGCCAGCATATCTGCCTGTTGTATTAAAATCTTTTTCTTAATCTCACAATATGTTGGACTAACTGGGCCTTTGCTTGATCGTTCGACTAACTCCTTGACAGAGTCGTTCATTTTTCCTGCTGGAATAATAACGTCTCTGGTTGGTTTGTTTTTGGCATATATTTCAAACCATTCTACCTTTTGTGCCAAGTCTCTAGCCTGCTGTGCAATATCTGCTTTGCAATCAAAGTTACGAGTTGTTTGCTGAATTGTTGTTATTGACTGGCTATGGTTGGCGTCCCAACGAACTGGTATCCAATCTTTAATAGTCGAGCACCCTGAAAGGCCGACAACTGCAAGTATTACTAATAGTTTTTTCATTTCTTTTTAGCTCTCCCAGCTTTCATATTTGCCATCCAATGTGCTAACTGTCCTTTGCGGCCGCCTTGCTTTGCCACTTTACGTAGTGTGCTTACACTGGCTTTAGTAGGTACTCCGTGGCGTTTGCTATCGCCTTTGTCCTGTGGATTGCGTCCATCTGCAAAGTTTTCTCCTACGCCGCCGTCTCCGCTATATCCTGCATCGGTTCCATACATGCCAAACGGCCCTGGGCCCCATGCTGCCTTACGAAGTTTTCTTTTCTTTGATCTGCGGGCTTCATTTAGCTGTAAAAATGTGTCAGCAAATTCTTTACAGATATTTCTAATAGAACTATCTTCAGTCTCCATTATGTTAAAATCTCTGTGTTCTTCTTCTTGAGTAGGATCCATGTAGCCTGCATAGACTTTTTTAACACCATGCTGGTTAATTAGTTCTGTGCAGTCTTCTCCGTAGCGTTCGTCCATATGTTCACTGCATGGGCTACATGTTGTTATGATTATGCTACCTTCAGGAATCTCGCCGTACTGTTCTACGTACCTATCAATAGCCACACGTTCTGCATGACGACGTTTACCGTTTGGTGCTGGTAAGTTGATACCTTTAACTAGATTGTTATCATTATCTAGTACAGCAGCCGCTACCATTCCGTACTTTTCAGAATCTGTGCGCTGTCCTTTGACAACTAGATCTGCTAGTTCTTTTAATATGCTGTCTAGTTTTTCATAGTTATGTATTTCGTCGTCTTGATTTTCTATAACTTGTGTTGAACCTGTAGGCCCAACATAGATAGCACGGAAGTCAACTTGTGGATATTCGTTCTTGAGATCTTTGAACACACGAAGGTTGCTCATACTATCATCGTATAATCTTACATGTCCATACTGTTTAGTGTTTAGGTATTTGCGCACCCATATAGCTTTTTTATAAGCTGGAGATTCGTTTCCAGGCAAGTTACCAGCACGATGAACATGAACGCGACTCATATCAATGCCCAAGTCTTTAAATGTCTGCAAGAATATCTCTTTATCGTCAAAGTCTGCACGAGCAGTTAACATGATAACCTTAGCATTACCGGCGTTGTTAAGGATAGTTTTAAGTTTACGAACCATTGGAACGATAGGTTCGCTTTCCTGTCTAAACTTTTCAGCATTTCGAAATTCACCAAAGTCAAACTCTTCGCCAGGTTGAAGTTTGTAGTTATTAAACTCTTGATTAGTTAAGTCTCGAACGACTTGGCCGTTTTTAACAACTTTAATTTTAGCCGTAGTATGGAGCAAGGTATCATCTATATCAAAGATGATTAAGTCTTTATTTCCAGGAGTAAATTCATTCGCTCGCATTTAATGTCTCTGGCTTCGGTGGGCAACAGAATCGTGGATCGCACCAGTCACTGTAGTCTTGACCTACGTAACCGCCGTAGGCAAGGCTCATGCTAACACCATACATTGCCATGCCGGCAATAAAATTTTTAGTGAGGGCTGTAAGGATTTCTTGGAAGGTCATAACCGTCGTCCTCTGGGTAAACAGGATAATCGTTTGGGTTCATTAGTTGCACCAACTTTGTTTTGCGTCGCCAAAGTACTCTCGGGCAAATCCGTTACGGATCAACTCAGCACGTAGGCTTACACCATTTAGAATGATATCTCCCAAAACACGGCCGCCGAACTTATCCCACCCGTAGAGTGTAACTTGATGTTTTTGGGTAGAAGCCACTGCTTGTTTTGTAAAGGCAGTTGCAGATTGTCCTCGCTGATCCTCACTTGGGCATTGGGCTCTGAATCCTTTTTCTGGAGTGTCGACTCCGTAGATTCTAACTGCAAGTTCTGGCTTGAGCGGTTTAGGAAGAAACGGCGCACTGATTACTACTGTGTCGCCGTCATTTACCCTTATAATTTGTGCATCGTATGTGACACCTTGTGGTGTCTTTTGTGCAAATGCCAACAATGGCACTAGCAAGAAAACTGAAAGTAACTTTTTCATGTGTAGCCCTCAAATAACTACACATATTTATCAGATGCTATTGTTGAACCAACCTACCTTACGGCCAGCGGCAATCCTACGATCATGTTCTTCGACAGAGTTAGGATAACGCCAAGCCCAGATAGCCACTAGTGCCATGAATATTGCGGTACTAATGATTCCAATAGGTTTTACACCGCCTGTATACATTAGCACAAGGCTTAAACTCATCATGGCCAACATAAAGTATTTCATCTTCTGTGGGAATACTCGCTTCTCTCCCCAATTGGTAAGAAACGGACCAAACAACTTATGATTGTATAACCAGGCATGCATTTTAGGACTGCCCTTGGCAAAGCAATAGGCCGCAAAGACTACAAAGGGACTATAAGGTATGCCGGGTGTTACCACGCCGACATACGCCATACCTAGGCTACAAAAGCCTAGGATTTTCCAAAACCACTGTTTTAAATATACTGTAACCATTCTTCAAACCTCACTGAGAAGCCTTGCTTCTTACGCTTATTTACAAGTTCGAAGTAGTCTGGCTTGTAAGGTTTGATTTTAGGCTTGTGGGTATGGGTCTTATCCGCTTTATCAGCATTGCACGGACCACAGGCTGTTACGCAGTTTTCCCAAACAGTCTTACCACCTTTTGAGATTGGATGTACGTGGTCTAGCGTAGAATCTTTACGTTCTACTTCTATACCGCAATACTGGCAGGCGCCGCCATCTCGTAGGTATACATTGCCGCGGCTAAAGCGAACGGCATGCTTTGGTTTCATGTAGTCTCGTAGCATGATAACGCTAGGAACTTGTGTTTCCCAACGTGCGGATCTTACGATCCAATTCTCATGCCAAGACAGTACATTGGCCTTATCCAAGACCATGTAACGAATAGCTTCCTGCCAGTTGATTGTGCTCAACGGTAGGTAGCTGACTGGTTGTCCATCAGCGTTCAAGACTAGAGTGTCTGACATGTTACTTCCTTTTCGATTGTGTTACAGACCCAACCTTAGAGCTTTAATTATAAGCTCATATTGTACTTATGTCAACTCTTTTATGCGAGTAAATTTTGGGCAAATTCTAAGCCGGAACGATCCAAGGCCTTGCACCATTGATCTTTTTCATCCGAACCAAAAACCGTTTCTTCATCTGCACTGGCTATACACCAACTGTGCTGTTCGTTCCAGGGCGGTATCCCTTTGATTTCGCCTATTAGTTGTCCTGGCGCCCAGCCAGATAATCCCAAAAACATTCTCCATTGGGCTGGCATGTCGCCCATAGCCAATCTTGGTAAAATGTCTTCAGCAGAACTTAAAAAGAACTGATCGTTAATTTGCATGGTATTTTTACTGACCCAATCTGCTGTGTGTAAAAGGCAAAGACTCTTTGTATTCACAGGTCCGCCTACATAGACAAATCCAGGAGTGTCAATATTAAATCCCAGTTGATCGGCAAACTCTACAATGCTAAGGTTGCTGCGTTTGTTTAAGACTAAACCAACACTACCTTTGCTGTGATGTTCAGTTACCATGATAACTGTCTTTTGCCAGAAGTTCCCTTTCATTGCAGGGGGAGCAATTAAAATATTACCAGCTAAGTTCATGAAACTATTTATAGACTAACGACTTCGTATCAAAGATTTTACATCGCCAACAGTAAAGTATGTCTTGCCTCTACTTTTGCCAAAGCCAGGATTTTGTTCCCATATTTTATGCATACTTAGGCCAGTGTTATCTAAAGTACCTCCGCCTTTTTTGCCTAACACTTTACTATCAGGTGCATACGCATAAGCTGGCATAAAAGTTAGCATATACATTGTACCTACATCACTTCCTGGCTTTAAGCCGTTCTTTTTGTAAAACTTATAAACATAGTCTAGCTGTTCAACAGCAGTCATTTTAGCCAGCTCGGCTTTGCTAGTTCCAAGTCCGCGAGCTGTTCTTTCTGTAAATCCAATTAGTCCAATAGATACATTCCATGGATCATGTGATGTAGGACTAAATGTACCAGCGGTTTCAAATTTAATAATTTTTCTTAAGTGAGCTTCATCAACACCTAGTGCATCTGCAACTTTCTTTAACTTGACGTTGAAGTCTTTGTCTTGAGGTGCTTTATCGTCAGTTGGTTTAGTGCCTGGAGTCTTAGAATCCTTAGCAGTAGTTGAAGGTTCTTCTTTACTGTTAAAGCCAAATCCAGATATACCAGTAGGTTGTTTGCCTAATAGCTGATTTATAAACACATCTAGCGATTCTGTGAATTCTTTGTATCTCATAGTTTTAACCTACATTCTTCATCGGGTCGACTGGGTTGCCCGCTACATATTTTGACCAATGCAGGTGTGGACCTGTACTGTATCCAGTATTGCCACTTAGGCCAACAACTTGTCCTTTTGTAACTTTTTCACCAGGCTTTACTTTTACCTGACTTAGATGCATTAACTTGTGCTGTACATTTCCAGAATTGATAGCAACCATGTTGCCTGCATCTCCACCCCAGCCGGCTTGCCAAACTGTGCCATCCTCTGGAGCAACAACTGGAGTTCCTATTGGAACTGCAAAATCTGTTCCGTAATGCATGCCGCTTGAGCGTCGACCAAACGGACTAGACACAGGACCTTTGACTGGAAGGCCGCTAGGAACATCTGCTACTTTTTCTGCGTCAGAATTTTTATCTGTGCCAGGAATATCTGTCTTTTTAGTAGAATCGGCATCGGTAGTTGAAGGTTCAAATCCAAAACCCGAAAAGCCGCTAGGGCCGGACCCAATTAAACCTTTTAAAAGGGTACTGTAAGCAGATTCTCTAAATTCAGAATATCGCATTATTGCCCTTTGCGTGTTCCATAGTCTGGCAATGGGCCGCCGTATTTTTTACCTTTAATCTTTTTTCCGCCTACTTTAATTCTTACCTTACGCTGGCCGGATGTGATTAAATGACTCTTTTCGCCGTCACGAGCTCTGTATCCCTGTGACTTACAACTGGCAAGATTACTTGCTCCTAAGTCGTCGTCTGGTTTTGAACTTTTACATAACTGGCGGCTAGCACGTTCTAACACTTCTTCCATTTCAGAAAGATCCATCATTTTGCCTTTGTGTTTAACATTGCCTTGCTTTTGTTCTTTCTTCTTATCTTTGTGTGCGCCAGCGCCAGTATTGATTGCATTCTTAGCTACGAAGTTACGTGGCTTAGGTGCTTCTTGTTTTTGTGTTTTTCCTTCTGCTACATCTTTATCCGTCATCCTGTCCCATGCGCGATTAGCAGTATCTTGATTCTTTTTAGCATTCTTAGCATCACGCTTGTCGTCTGCTTTGATCATTCTATCGACAGCACGTTTTTGAACTTTGGTCAACATCTTCTGACCTTTAGCAGTATCGCCGTATTCTTCTAGACTTTCTTTAGGAACACAGTTAGGAACAGTGCGGCCGCCTTTTTTCTTTGTACCAACAGGTTTGTAACCTTTCCAGCAAGGATTACTATTTTTAAGTGTTTTTTCTTTAGCTTCTTCTAGTTGTGCTTCTAATTGTTGTACATCTTCTTCGCAGTTCCAACGACGTAGTGCTTTAGCTTTTGGTGTTGGACGACCTTTTTCGTCCTTCATAGGACCTTTATTACCGCTCATACGAGCACAGAAGCTCTTACGACGTTTTGCATCCTTGCTACCTTTTTTTAGTTTGCTAGGCTTGGTAGTAACTGCTGTTTGTAGTTTACTACCTGGATTTTCACGACGGTATGCATTGACAGCCTTTTGGCTTAGTCCGTCTGTTTTATCTTTTCTGTTGACTTTGTTCCAGTCTTCGTTGAGTATATCTTTTGCTCTCATAGTAACTGCCCAGTTAATACTATATTTATTAACTTTGTTGGGCTAGATACTCGAATACGTTGAGCCAGGGACGTTTCCCTATTGTTGCTTTTAAATTAGTGAGATCTGCTTTAGTTGCATGTCTAAAGCGGTTTAATTCTTCCTGAGGAACTGGAACAAACTCTAAAGGAACACCTTCTTGTTCAGCTATTTCTTCTGCGATGTCTAAGAAGCTGTGTGCAAGCCCGCTACCAACATTCCAAATTCCGGACCCATTAACTTGTTTAATGAAGTCAATATGTAAACGACATACGTCACCAACCCAAGTCCAATCACGACGAACATGTTCTGCGTTCTCCCATACAGTAATCTTGCCTTCTTTGCGAGCCTGTGTTCTCCATTTGTGTATAGCGTTTGCTCTGCGTCCTCGTAAGTGCATCCACTTTCCGTATACATTAAAGTAACGGAACCCTTGCACCATTATACTAATCTTTTGTTGAAACACCCAACGATCAAATAGGTACTTACTCCAAGCATAAGGTGTTTGTGGATGACAAGCAGCATGTTCGCTAAAGTCTTTAGTATCTCCATAGACTGAGCTTGAACTTGCATATTGCAAATGTGTACCGTGATGATTGCACTCGTTGAATAACCACTGACTAAACTCATAGTTCTGTTTCATAACTAGATCTACATCTGTTTCAGTCATGTCGGCGATTGCACCTAAGTGTATCACCCAATCGTATTTTGAAACGTCTGGCAAGTCTTTAGGATCATATTCCCAACCTTCAACGTGCCAGCCGTCTTCTTGGTGTAGCCACGAAGTCATGTTCCTACCAATAAATCCTTCGTGACCAGTAACTAGGATTTTCATGAAATTATTTATTGCTCTATATTTTCTTCGACAAGATACTGATTTTTAATCGTTTCTAGATCTTCTTCAAATATTTGAGTTTTTGAATAATTTGTAACTTCTACACCCAGTCCCTTAATAGTAGACTCAACATCTGATACAAGGTCAGACAGAGTAATATTTTTGATCCACTCGGTGTATCCTCGTTTATTACCTGCAATATTCTCTCGATGTTTAATTTTAAGCAAACGTTCTAGTTCTCGAACATCTGCTTCAGGGCCTACCCATACAGCTTCGAATCGATCTTCATAGTCTGGACCAAAGCTGTTCTGATAAGTTCCAATTCTACTGTTAACGTGTTTGATAGCACTTATTCCTATCTTAAGACTAGGACCCATGGGATTGCCTTTAATGTAAAAAATGTATGTGATCATTTTATTTCACCTTAAATTGCAATTCAGGAGTGTAAGTTGCTTTTCCAATATGCTTAGTGTAACTATGTACAAAGCCACAAGTAACAATCAAGTCATCGCCTGCACTACCATAAGGGTTAGCCTTGTAGTAGGCTTCCTTGTATCCTTCGTGCAAAAATTTACTTAGTTTGTAAGGCTTAACGGCAGTTGTAAGGTCATTAAAAAATTGTTGATCAATAGTAACCTTTGCACGTTCACATTTGTGGAAGAAGTTTGCAAGGCCTACAAGCGTAGCACCATACACAACTTCAAGTGGCCATGTTGTACGATGAAAGTCTAGAGCTAGATCCAAATATCGACCTTTGTTTTTGCTACGGTCTAGCAAATCATAGCAAGTCCACACATTAGGATAGTGGCTAACATCGCCTGGATCTTTACTAATACGAACTGGATTTGTATTATAGGCCTGCATAATGTTCCAGATTGCTACAGCATCTGGATCACCATAGTCTCGTTTGATAATAAACTGATCGTATCCTGACACACCTTTTTTATGTGTAAGGTTAATACTAAGGAATGCTTCACCTGCAATACGCATCAAGTCTTTGCGAGCTTGCATAGGATCTTGTTTGATATCGTCAGGGTGTGCTCTCAGTACAAAACAAGGTGCCTTACTCCAGCCTTGTCGACGAAGTGTGCCGCGAGTATGATTGCCATCAAAGGGACAAATCAATCCGGTAACAGGATCTTGCATGGCAAGGATGACTGAGATCTTTTTGCTATCAAAATCAAGTTCAATTTCGTAGATGTGATTAGGAATCATATCGCGTTGAATTTCGCTAAGAATTCCCATATCATCTAGTAGTTCCCAACTAAGGTCAAGTGTGTAATGTTCAATGGCTGTTGGGTCAACTGTATTTGGTTTTATTGGGGCAGGGCCAATAAGAACATCAACTAGGCTATCCAAATCTTTGCAAGGGATAACTCCAGTTGAATAGTTTTTACTCATCCCACGCATATCGATGAAGCCTCGCTTGGCCGAGAACTTGTGGGTAAATTTGGACATGAACTTGTCCAAAGCCGTTGCGGCTTTAGTTTTTGCTGACATAAATTTTCCTTTCGTTTAGTGGTTTGCAAAACGCATCGTAATGCACTTCGCATACTAGTATTATAACACAAAAGGTTTTATTGTCAAGTCTTTTTAAAGATGTAGATGCCTTCGAATTTTTCAACGTTGTCCATTTTGCCGTTACCTACACCTGGGCGTGTGTTCAACATCATTTTAATAGTTTCTTGATACTCAAATCCTGCTTTTTTGGACAACTCTAACCAACGATCTACAATTTTGAATTGATCCTTATTGACACGATAGTCTGCTATGTTGACAGCATAGATGCCATCTTTAGTTAGACCCTTGTGTAACATTCGTAGTGTAGGCTCTACATATAATTCAAACCATGCATCCATATTGTCACATCGGACCATGCATTGTGTTGGCTCGTCGCAATAAGTTTCTAAATTAAAGTACGGAGGACTACTAAATGCTGCATCATAGCTACCGGGTTCTGGATCAAACTCTTCGCTAACAGTATGATGCATATCATATGTCGTTCCCACAGTTTGATTTATCAGTTCGCCTAATGCAACTAATCCGTTAAATGTTTTGGTGTTGGGATCCATGCCTGTATAATGATAACGCATATTGCTAGTCATTGCGCCTATCATACGGCCGCCGTAACCACTACTGAAGTCTAGTACACGGCCCCACATAGTTGGGCAAATATATTCCCAAATAGCTTTAGCATTTAACGGTTTAAAGTTTTGTATTGTGCCGCCGTTGACTAGTTCTAACGCACGACGAATGTTCTGCGGAATAACTGCTTTGTCGCCTTCATCTCTGTGCTCGTAGCAAATTTTAATTGCACGTTTGAGTTTAGTATCGTTGTGAAATCGACTTTCTAAACTGACATGCTTTGCTCCTAGTGTGTAAGCCTCTTGCATGTTAGGAAACCAAAAGCGACAGAAGCTTAGGCCTCCTGTTGCACCAATAGTAATCTTGCCGTCACGTATTTCTGTGTGCTGTTGGTTAACTTTGCGAATTTCTTGTTCGCATCCTTCGAGGCTGTAGTAGAATATTGGTAATATATCTTTGTTTCTGTAGATGTCAAATACCTGTTGTTGTAATTGCTGTCTACCTACATCGTCTCGCTTCAGCCATTCTTGTTTTGAACAAGCTACCAACTGATCCATTACATCTTCGTATCCGGTGCTGATTAACTCCGTTGGAGTATAATCCCATTCTTTGCAGAGATGACTATGGTAAGACTCGAAGTTGCAAGACATTACTGAGGCAAGACATTAAAACGCAAAAGAAATGCTTCCTGTCTACAAGTGTATTTTTGTAGAGTTTCTGTGTTAATATATCCAACCCAGGGGTCGTTTTCCTTCATCTCTAAAGCTGTAATTTGAAAGGTCTTGCCTTTGCCGTCAGAGTAAATGTCATTTAATTTCATTGTGTAAGAACCATTCGTGTGATTGCAACAATATCGATAGTGACTATGAGTAGGTAATTGGCTACCATACCTGTTGAGCCTCTAGTCCATGCAGCCCAACCAAAGATTGAACATTGAATAATGAACAATGGGTATAAAAATATAAAAGGTGGATTAGGTAGTGTATATCCCATCCACATAGTACATCCAATGCTCATGAACCATGCCAATAATTCCAAACAGAAACGTACAGGATGTTCTCTGTAGTCTTGTTTGATCCAGTTTATAGTGTCTTTTATCATATTGTAGTTATAAAAAAAGCCCAGTCATGCTGGGCTTTTTGGTTAGGCCTAACCTTCTCTGATTAGAGTGTGATACCCATTGCCTTAGCCTTGTAGCCAAGAGCAACGATTTCACGTGAAGGTTTACCCATAACATACTCAGTAACAGTAACACCGTTACCTGCTGTGCGGCTATTTGCGTAAATGGCATAACCATTTGCACGAATGCGGCTTGCTTCAGCAGCTAGGTTCTTAACACCAAACCGCTTTGCGGCTTGTGCAGCAGTTAGTGCTTCACCGTTGTAAAGTGCATTAAAAACTTTGTAAGTCTTTGTTTCTGGATTAAACAATTTCATCTTAATTTCCTCTTTATTAGATTATGCTGTAATTAAACAGCTAATACAAGTATAGTACATTAAGAAGATTTATACAAGCTCTTTGGCAGGATCGCCGTTAGGAATTAAGCCAAAAAACTTTCGGCCTGGGAATCTTTTTTGGGCTTGCTCGATTAGACTAGACAGGTCAGGACCTTGTGCAACGAACTGATCAGTATCTTTGATAAAGGCATACAGGGTATCTCCGTGCCTTTCAATTTTCAATTCGGTGCCGTTGACTTTTTCTTCTTCGACTGTTTTTTCTTTTTGATTAATCTTTTTGATTTCCTGCAAGATTTTGATAAAGTGTTCGGGATCACTTCCTAGCCTAGAAAGTATAGTTACACCACGGCTAATCCATCCTGCCCAAAAACCCAATGCAACAATAACCAATGTCGTCAACAGTTCCATAACAGTCTCCAGTTTATAGATTATTTAATCAATTCCAGATTGATAATCTTGGCTACCCTAGCACCCACATCTTCTCCACTAGGAATTACATACGTTTGGCTTTCATGCCGGTCTAGCCTATCCTGATATCTACGTACATTAAGAATACGGCCGCCAACTGCGGCACTAAGTTCAAATGTAATTCGATCTTCGCCTTCAGCACGGCCGCGTTCTACTGCCATTTGTCCTGATGCCATTTTTAATGATCCTTTTGGTTCTTCAATATAATTCAGTGATTCATACTTGTGGCGATTGTCCCACATGTCGCGGACTTTGCCGTACATCCAGCGGTCAAACCACTTCATCGTCTGGCTCCCCAACTGGTTTTTCAATACCAATTTTTCCTCTACCAGCGGCAATGTTAGCTAGGATCTGTGTACGTCCTTCGATCCATTGCTGTTCGCTCAGGGTATGTAGTCCAATACATTTACCAGTTGGGCTACGACCACAACCGCATTTACCAAATTCTTCTGCATCTTCAGTTACTCTAACTTGCATTTTATTTTCCTTCCTTAATAGTGTTAAACAGGTTAGCTTTTTGCTCTTTGAACTTTTTCCAACTATCTTTAATCTGGTCAAAGATGAACCACTTGCACATGTACAAAAACGGAACTAGTATAGTGCAGTAAAAAATAATTTTAGAAGTTTCGTCTTCCCTAAAAGCAGTGAAGCCCATTAGAAAAAAGTTTACAAAATAAACCTTTTGCCAAAACTCTAGTTTTCCATACTGCCATTTGACAAACAGCCAAACATCTTTCATTTGTTTTCCTTTGTAAGTTCACAGATCATTAGAAACTTTTCAAAGCTCTTACGAACTGTAGGGTTGGATAAAAGTTTTTCTGCTTCGTCCATCATAGCCTTGACGCCTTCTTCGGCGGCTTCTCTATAAGAACAATATTCGAGCGCATACACTTCCTTGCCCATGGCTTTACTGAATGCTTCCCAGGCGTTGCGTTGTTCCTCTGTAAGTTGTTTACGATCACGTTCCGGAACACGTAATTTGGATGTTTCCATAATATGTTTGCTGATAGCATCCTCGGCAACACGGCCAGCTGCAATCATTGGAGCATAGGCAGGGTCAATGTTAAACCTACGACTAGACCCGCCAGGATAACACATAACCAAATGGTTACCTTTTGGAAAGCTGTCCAAATACTCGTTGTCATACTCTGCTACAGGAACATAGCGACGACCAACTTTTTTGTAGAAGATTGTTTTGCTCATGCCTAATTATACTGTATCTGCGCTGTTCAGTCAACCAGTGTACCATCCCCTAAGCACGTATTCGGTCCATCTTTTGGGCGTAATGTGTGCTGTGATCATAACTTGATATCCATATGTAATTGGGTCGGCATTGATGTGGTACTGCGGATCGCGCCCGTGTTTCATTACCCATTTTCCATGATCCGTTTGTTGCCAATCGTAAATTGGTCCAGCGACATAAATTTCAACGTCATCTACATCGCTCATAGTAAATCTATGCACTACACGTTTTTGGTAAACATTATCATCATACACTTGATACTGTTGTAATCGTTTCTCTGTGTCCATTCCCAAATGTTTACTCACTTCCAATCGTTTTCTAATATTAAAATTAGGAAATTGCGTTAGACTTGTGCTCAATGCCATTAAATATCTCCTCCAACCATGGGAAACATTGTTCCCATGTTCTGTATTCGTGTGCCAGGCCGCCAACACTACGCCATTCACTACAGTTACTATGTCTGTCATCAATTAGGATATCTCCAGGACGGCAATGGCGCCACTTGTCATGACTGAACGGCCCGATGAACACAGGAATACCAGGAAAGTATTTACTAGCCCACCAAACTTTATCCTGTGCCGCATAGGGCATACTATAATCGTGAGGTAGTGCTGTTAAAAAGAATAGCTCCTCGGCTTTACCTTCAGCTACCATCTCTTTACAGTAATGAACTAATTCCATTGCTCCTGGCTTTAGAGGCAAGTCTAAATAGAATCTACTCCAGTTCTTTAGTTTGTTCCATTCGTCTTGCGGAATGCGTTCACCATATTGGTCCCAACGTCTTTTTAAGAATATCTGTGCTGCTTCGTGCCAGTCAGCAACAACGTCATCCATGTCTAAATATATTTTCATTCTGTACCTTGTATTAAATCAAATGCTGTAGCATACTGTACCTCTGGTTCCATATGGAAACTGGTTCCCCATACCAACCAAACTTTTCGCTTGAACACTTTCTTTCCCCAAATCATTTTTCCACTAATTGTTTTTACAGGCCACCAAGCAAATACTTCGTGCCAAGGGTAACAATCGCAACCATTTGTAATTACTTCTGTTACTTTCATAGGTTCCCATTTATATCCCGGTGGTGCAGGAATCATAAAATCTCTCATTGCCAGTACTTTATTTGAAATAGCATAAACTTCTTAGGATCTGTCACTGTGTAGTTTGCTGTATAGTTACCTTCGCCGTCTACTTCCATTTGAAAACCATACTTTTCATTTGCCCAATAATCAATTCTAGGACGGGCAGTTAAATCATAAATGCCTTTATTCTCATCTAAGTATTCACGACGCATAGAATGAATAGCACTCCAATATCTATTACGTTCCGCCTTGTCTTGATTGTCCCATGCTGTGTATTCATAGCTCATGCCCATTATCCTACTCCCCAGCGCATGACAAACCAGTTGCGTTCTGCATCTGATTTTAAGTATATCATTGTACGATACTGGTTACGATCCCAGCACCACCGTTCGTTTTTTTCTTCGCCTGCTATTTGTAACTCTGTCCATATATCATATTCTACACTGGCACCTAGCGTTTCCCAGCACCATTGCCTAGCATGATCAAAACGAACACCTTCCCAGTTCCAGCTGAAGTCAATACCGTACTTAAAGTCTCCGTAACCTTTCATACGTTTATCAAGCTTCTTGATTCTCATGACCACTTTATCAACCACATAGTTTCTTGTTTAGGATCATCGAACTTTAGCCTCAAATCCCATTTCATTTTTTGAACATTGTAATATTGTTCTACACGATATAGTCCCGGATAACGTTTCTGCATGTACTCCTGTGCATTAGCTACGATGTCTTCTTCTGTAATAGTTACACTTCTTTCTGAAAGACCATTCAGACCATTGCCTAATCTGCGCAGATATGACTGCCAAGTTTCTGGTGCTTTGGCTCCAATAACCTTAGGTACAGGCATTATTTTAGGTGCTGGATTATAATTCATGACCACCTCACTACAAAATGCGTGTGATACTTTTCGTCATCCCAACGCAGGTACCAGCCTTGTGTTTTAGTTTGAATTAGTTTTCCGTGCGGATAAAGTTGCCTGTTCATCACAGTAATAGGTAACCAGTTGTTTTCCATTGCTATGTTAGAGCAATGTCTATGAAAGTTATCAAAGTACTCGGGCCACTTGTCTTGCCACAGCCCGCCTACATTAACACAGAATTTATTAGGCATCACTCCACCTCAATGTAAACAGCATGGCATCCTTGTGGCTCTTAAAGTAATAGACATTATCTGTATCAGTCCAACCATAACGCCAGCGAAGCTTTTTGCTACGGCCCCCAGGTCCAAAATTCTGAGTACACCAAGCACGTATCTCGTCGTGTTCGCTTTCTGCCCACCGAGGACTGAAAGATACTTTATGTTTGTATTTGCTTTTACGTTCCTGAGTAATCATGTACTCCACCTCAGTACAAAAAAGGTTAATTTCTTTTCATCTGTGAACTCAAGGTCTTTGCCTGTACTAGAAACAATACCATATTCTTTTTCTAGCCAACTATAAATGCCATTAGGAGAATCATCACTCCAGTGTACATTATCATAGTAGTGATCGATAAGTTTATCCCAATACTGTTGTTTTTCTAATATCATGAATTCCATTTAATCACAAACCAGTCACGATCCTTTTCGTTACGAAACCAAAACTTACGATTGTTCTGCATCCACCGTGGAGCTTTTGGCCAGCAAAAATCCTGCTTGGGCCATATTTCTCCTGGTTCACCGAATGTTGCTCTGCACCAAGTCTCCATGTCTAACCAGTTGCCGCCATCTGGACTGACTGTATAATATCTTGCACCGTGTACAGTTTGCACATCGCAGACCAACGCTTCAACAGGACGATTTTGAATGTCATCCATTAGACGTTTCAAAGCCTGTGCAGAGAACATGCTTTTGCCAACACGTCTGCCGGCCATCATTAGTTTAATTTCACGGCCTTGCATAAAGCCTTTTAGTATTTCTTCCTGCCATGGTTGAATTGTACTCATGCAGACATCCACCTCATTCTAAACCACATAGCATCTGTGTCGTTTTCAAAAAGCCATACAAGTCCTCTGGTCCAATGTTTGCCTTTGATCTTGCGGCTGACCCATTCATCAACTTCTTGACTTTGTTCGTGCGTCATAATCCATCCCAACACAACTTCTTGCCAACCAGCTTCTACAAGAAATCCTCGCATAATTTCAGCATCGATTTCTTCTTGTAGAACTCTTGCCAATTCGTTTTCAAGGTCTTCGTGAAGTTCGCCGGATCGATCTGTCAACAGTTTCTTTTTAATCATGACTTGATGTTTAACTTTCCAAATAGTGTTTCGACTTCTTTATTAAAGTCTTGTTCAAGTTTAAGTTCTTGCTTGGGAATACTGTCGCTCCAACGAAGGATAAACCATTCTCTGTGTGCTTCCTTTTTAAAACTCCACAGGCGTTCAGTCATGCTCATGCCTACACCTTCAGCCTTGGCCCAGGCCTGCATTTCTGTTAACAGTTCTTCAGGAAGCTCTCCTTTATTAAAAGAAAGTCCTGGCAGTCTGAATGGCCCTACTTCACAATTTTCCATTGCTGATTACCTCGCTAAATTTCATTAAAAACATTGTACGTTTGTTCTCACTATAAAAGTCTAAATGGATCTGTAGATCTGTGTAGCCTCCATCCATTTTAGGTATCCATGCTTTATGTTCGCGTACAGTAAAGCCCAAGACTTTCTGCATCTTACTGCGCAACATGAATACAGTCTTTGGATGTTCTTCGTGCAGGGCAAGACGGATAGTTTGCCATTGACCGACTGTGAGAACTACGGGTTTCATTTTACCTTCTTAGCCAATTCAGTGTAGCCAGACCAACTAGGATGTATTTGATCCTTTTGTAGCTTGTCAGTGGAGATAATGGTATCTCCCCTGCTGTTGGCAATAATCTTGACTACATCGTTAACATCAGACTTGCAGAATTTATCGTTGCAAGGTGGCAGTATCCAATAGACACGTTCGGCTGTGACATTAGCACGAACCCTACTCAGTTCTTTAAAAGTGTTTACTCCGTGATGATCGTTAGTGCCCAAGCTGATAATGACCACAGGACTGGCTAAGACTTTCTCGCCAAACTTTCTATTCCATTGCTGGCTGTTGATGCCACTTTGGCTGTAGCTAACGCATTGTTTCTGTTCTTTCTTCAAGAACTCGTTTGTGCCTACAGCAATGCTATCACCCAGTATAAGACATTCTAACATTAGTGAAACCCTTCCTCTTCAGAGTAAACATGATAACAGCCTTGGGCATAGTTCCAATGACGATTATCATAAAAATTAAAATTCAAACTGTAACCAGCTAGACTTAGTTCAACTTCAAGACCAGCATGATCACATCGTGTGCTTAATTTTACAGCAAGACCCAGCACAGTAGAGTCCTTCATCAACTGCATTTCCCAAAACTTATTCTTAAATGGAGTGGAACCGGCTTTGCACCAAATACTGTCAAAGCGATCTCCCCACCAAGGGTTATCAATTATAAATCTAAAATTAATCATATGATAGCCCAGACAATAAACAGATAGGTTAGGTTGTGTGCCAGTTGATCTGCGCCTAACCATTGCCAAAACTTTGGATTCTCGATAGTATAATTATTCCGCTTGTTGATATTGATCTTGGCCCAGTCAATATGATAGTGGAAGATAAAGTCTAGTGCGCCAAAGAATACTGCTGTTTCAAATTCTAAATTAGTTGCAACAAACAGTACAATGGCTGTGCCTATACCGTGTTTAAGACTGTGTTTGACACCACGCCAGTCTAGGTATGTGCCTTTCCACTGAACTTCTTCGTTAGTTTGATTGACAAAGTCCACATACCAATGCTTGATAAACAGTAGCGCCAATACTAAAAGAACTGCTTCCATTATGCTCTCCTTGTGGCATGGCGATACTCTCGCTTGAGCCAATATTTGTATTTGTTGTAGTAGTGTCGAACATCATAGTCCACTTGGATGCCCAAGCCGTCTAGCTCGTCCTTATGTTCCATCCAACGTTCCTGCAGCCAACTGCGGAAACTTTTTACGCTGTTAGATTTTGCCATGTCAGTTCCTTTCCTTGAACGTGTGCGACACACTTAACATACCCTTGTGCCACTGCCCAATTAAGCGTTTCTCGAACATTTTGGGGACACTCGGGTAGTACATGAATCATTGCACGGGGATACTGTACAAACCCGTCAGTGAGCATGAACTGAGGATCGCCTTGGCGAACAGTTCGTATATCGCGTTGTTTGGCTGTAGTAAACATGGCCATCCTAGTAGATTAAGATAGTGCTAGTATACAGTTATTGCTCGCGCCTGTCAACTGATTCAATCAGTATGTCGCTCCAGCGCAACAAGAATAAGGTACTGTGTTTTGGATTTCGGATATTGACAGTCCACCATTTATCGTATTTTCCGCCTTCATGGATAAACCAATCTTTGTACTTTTCGCCCAAATAGTCTGCACACCATTGGTATAGTTGTTCACGAACTGCCAAATCTTTACGAATCTTGTGATAGCTAAAATGGCTAAGATACTCGTGAACGATACGGGCAAAGTCTGGGTCAACTTGCCCGGGCATTTTTACAGAACCTTCATCAAGGGCTGGCTTGTACTTGCTCTGATTCTGCGTCACTGTCGTGTTCCACAAACTTGTAGATTAGCTCAAAGTTTTCTTCAGCACGTTGGATAGCTTCCCAGGCCTTGCGTAGTGCAGGATTGGTCTTCATTTTGGCTTCACGATCCAGTTGTCTGTTTCGTTCTTTACGTGCCCACTCTAATAGTTGCTGTGCGTCCATGCTGAGGTCTACGCTGGCATAAGCCATGTTCAACTGTTGCCAATTGTTGCCGTCATAGACTTCGATCTGCTGGCTGGTTGTGTTGAAGCGCATATTGCCCACACCCTGTGAGCCGCTGTAGTTGTTGATATAGTTAGTAGCTGATCCGCTCTGTACACTTATCCACTGACTGTTACTGGTAATTCCTTTAATCACTGTTATTTCCTTGCTAGTTCCAACAGCATTTGATAGTTGCGCCATGCCTTTTCAACTGCTGGGTTATTTTTACGCACCACTTCGTCTGCTACCATTTGATTGACCACGCTGGTAGCATAGTCTTGTTGTCGTGCCATTTTAGTATAATAAAAGTCACGTTCAACTAGATCCTGAAAGCGATGCTGTGGAATATACATTTCCACATAGGGTTCACGCTCGAACTGCACTTCTGCATAATAGGCATCTATGGCGTTTCTATGATAGTCAGTCAAGCTGAAAGGTCTCCTGCGAGCATACATCTTATGCCCGCTGAGACCTGCGTGTGCTTCGTAGCGTTCTAAAAAATTGTCTACATCATTATTGGCCATTTTTTAACATATACCAAGTCATATCGCTGGCTTCCAAACGTACAACATCATCTGGGTATTTGTTGTAGTCGGACCTAGCTTTGGGCAACAGCAGAACCTTGACCATTTTAGGGTTAATTTTAGTAATCTTGCCCACACTCAAACTGTTGCTCTGTGGAAAGGCCACAAAATCGCCAATACGTATTTCACGTCCAAGTTTATCTTTATGAACGGGTGTTTCTTTGGCTGTCACGGTTACTTTCCATTCCATTCCACTAGTGTAACAGAACCGCCCTGTCGTTCAACCTTAATGGCAAAATCCTCAATCATGGGCAGGATACGTTCACTGTCTCCACCAGCCAAGCCCATGCCAATCAAGGGCAGGCCAATGCGCCAACGTCCAAAACGTAGACAAATACGATCCAGGGCTCGTTTAAAAGCTGTATATTCAAAAACATCGTCACCCGGAGCCAAGGCAATGCTGTACTGTGTATAGGTGTTTAGAATAACCAACCGCCCTGACATGCCAATGGTGTAGGTACCTAACTTGCCCGCATCACCCTTGACTGTTTCCTGATCAGCCAACTGTGCATCTGGATAGCGGTCTGCTATCTGTCGTGCAATTCCCGAGCCCATGACATTGAAGCAGTTACAGCCATGCATGATGATGTCAAACTCACCAGCATCAGCTAGTGCCAAAAGGTCTCCTTTAACCATTTTCATTTAAAGTACCTCGCATCCAGGATAATGGCTGCGCCCAAGGCCAGCCAAAAAACGCCGCCCACAATGTTAGCTGACAGCAAATAGATCAAGCCATTCAGCACATTGAATCCGCCAACAGTCAGGCCAATAGCCTGGCGATTCTGTTCAAACCAAGTTAAAAATTTCTGCATATTATTCCTCAATAGGAGTTAGTAGTGTAGTGTCGTAGATCTCCAATAGATCCACGTCCGCTAGGTTAGCCAGTTCCTCTTCAGTGACACTGAAACGGGCCATAAGTTCTCGTTCGTCAAAAGCAAATAGGATGTATTCCACCATTAGTTCACGTAGGGTCATACAGCCTCCAGTTCCTTTACATGTTTACAGGTGCCGCGATAGGTGTAGCCCGGGCAAGTACAGGTACCCTGCTTATGGTTAACCAAATAGACTACGCCGGGCTTGCTTCCCTTGACTTCAACAACTTCAGGATCCTGGGGTTCGGGCACTAAATTCAAAAACAACCCACCTAAACTATTCTCAAAGGCAGCTGCATCCACACGCTGAAACCGGCGTCCACTACGCGATATACGTATGGGCGACTTGAACCAAAAGGGCTCTGTAGTGCCTGCACGTATGTAGGCCAGCATCTGATCCCCGTCCAAATAATAGGTGTGATTACAGCCCTTAACGTCTGCCCAAGCTGTGGTTTCCAAATAGGCTTCTGCCACGATTGACTCCTGAAAACTGTTGACGATGTGGCTATTATACTGGATAAAATGGCTGAAGTCAAGTGCCAAAAACACGCGAAGCGTCCGCAGGGTAGATACTCTAGCCGCAAAGCGGTGCGCGAAAATTTTTGATGCGCTGTTGCTCGTCGCTTCGCTGGCCACTCGTTTTGTCGGACACATACTGTCCAACAAAACTCGGGGGTGCTAAATATACTAAAGAGGACAGTAAAATGAAGCAAAAGCCAGAATACATTGTCAAAGCACACAGCCCTAGCTTGAACATTACACAACGTGAATTAAACTTGATGTCAGCACATCCCAGCAGTAAATTGGACGCAGAACGTTGGGCCGCTAGCTTTGCACAGCGATTAAATGAACAGCAGTTTATGAGAGCAACTGATTGGCAACCACAAACTGAACTGGTCAACATGCAGTTCTATGCTCGCACCCAGTAATAGTGATCAAGTACGAAGACTGGTTGAAAACGTCTTAAGTGTAAGTCACGAAGTAAATCCTGGCTACACACATAATGAACACATGGCATGGGCATTGGGTATACTGGCTGATGTAGTCTTACAGAAGAACTACATGGACAACATAGTATTTGCCCGCTTACACGAACGTCTTAATAGTCTTACGCATACACGTAAGTTTCCCACTAAATTCTAATTAAACATCTGACTCGCGCATAACACCGATAGCTCGCTCAAACTCCTCTAGTGTGGGCTGAGTTAAACGCATAAGAGTCTGTCCAGTATGCTCATTGTACACACATATTTGGAAGCTGAGTTCCTGCATGGGCTGTACAATTAACAGCTGATTATGGTTATGTTCACATATCTTATATACAGTGAAAGCATTCATTATTTGGGTATCCTATTGAGAGAACTACTGCCTTATGCTAGTATATACAGCGACTAGAGTTCCTACAACACACACAGTATAAGCTCAGGTTATGGAGGGAACCTAATAAAACGGTTAAGCGACCGAGTATATATAGGAGACCCCGCTGCTAGTAATTGAGTTAGACGTACCAATCTTCATGTGGACAAGCAGTTAGACCGGGATCTATTGCGAGCGCAAATGGCACATGTGTTGAGGGAATGTAGAACAGCATATACGTAATGTGATCCGACATCCAACCCCGATTGTATATTAACTGCCAAAGCTGTTCATAGTGGGCAGGATCATTTGAGCGGAAACATTGGACTAGCATATAGTGTATTTAATGGACTATACACAGAGACCCCGCTGCTGTGTTCTACTGTGTACAGTGTATACTAGGAGGCCCCGCTGCTTAGTAGGAGAGTGGGAGTAACCATTTTAACTATGCCCATTTTGACCTCCCGTCAACTATTCTAAAAACCTATGCCCTACCGTGTTCAACCTTGAATCTGACTCTAAATCGTGAATCCGTCACACTTTATCACACTTTTCAACACTTTTCTGCACTTTTCTAATCTGACACCTTGCGTATACGCATCACTGCGCATGGTGCCATGATCTAGATCACACTTTGACGCACTCTAGTTGCACAATTTCACACCGTAGAGCACGGAGTCTGATTCGTCTAACCACATAAAGAACACTAAACCGTTAAATATATGATGCAATACACTATACAGCACTTGGCACATGTAGCAGTTACTGGCAGTGACTATAACATATATCTCAGTGTGTGTCTCAATACACATCGTCTGCACATATTCAAATATAATGATCATTGTTGTGAATATGAGCAGTTCGACGATCAGGAGGCGGCCTGTCTGTATATTGCACAGCCTTTGCCTGATTACCGTTCAAAAAGATATTAATTGTGTAGGCCTGGGGCCTGTTTGGTGCTAACGGTCAAAAACCTCCGCACCAAACCATTTGCCGTTTTCTTTAATAACCCTAGTGTCAACAGGGTTGTTGCACTTTTACAACAATAACCATACTGTCAACCGGGTCGTGGCTTTAACGCAACGGTTAGTTGGCGCCAACTAACCTAAAAGGTTCCGCGCACCCTCCACGTCCATCCCCTGTATAGCAGTTCGAACCTATGCCCAAATTATAGCAATTTTGGACGCTCTTGTCAACTTTGCGCTGGAATAGTTGACCTTTTTGTAGGGTCTTAGGAGTTGACAGTTTGGGCGGGTTTTGCTATAATTATAGTATGAAGAAAAGAACTGCCCGCAAGGACTCAAACTACATCATCTACGCTGCTAGCCATAATGGGCAGACTTACATAGGGCTGACACGTAAGGGCTCTGTAACAGTCGTTAAAGCTGTCAAAGAGCGTTGGCGTAAGCATATCAGCAGGGCTAGACATGAGGACAGGGCTTGGGTGCTCTATCAGTACATCAAGGCGGGTAACTGGTGTGACTGGGAGCATGAGGTTATTACAGTGATACGCGGGCGGGCAGAGGCCTATGCTTACGAGCGCGAGCTGGTTAAACTGTATCAGCCCGAGCTGAATGATCAGTACATTGGTTGACACACCTAGCCAAATCTGCTATAATAGACTCATAGTTAGGGAGGAGCGAATGGATAGAGCACTAATGATTAGCCAGCTGGAAGAGTATTGGTATAAGCAACAGGCCAAATACCCTGAAGAGTGTATGGATATTCCCAGTGCTGTGGAGTACTACTGGACTATCCCCATGCATGAATTGCAATGGGAATACCAGGATAAAATTGGTTGACAGGCCGGCCAAAAGCTGCTATAATAAGGGCATAAGTTAACGCTATGGAGCGAAACATGCGTGAGGAATTTACAGATCTGGTAGAGTGGGCAGAGGCTGCAGCAGAGGACGGTTGCGGCATTAGAGTGCGTGGCGACCACTACTGGGCAGAGAACTGGCTAGGCCGTAACTGTGGGGAATTTTACCCGAGTAAACAGACGGGATATTTGCAGTACAGTTGACAGACTGGCCTTTTGGTAGTATACTATAGGCTACAGTAAACAAACAAGGAGCGAAACTTGAAGTTACTTTCCACAGCAAACCCTAAGATCCAAAAAGGCACCAAGCTGGGCTATCTCAGCTTCATCCTGCACCTTGCGCCCGCAGATGTTTCAGGCAAGGAAGTATGCCCTAAGCGCACCGCAGGCTGCACGGCTGCATGTCTTAATACCGCAGGGCGTGGTGGCATGTTCCGCAAGGGCGAGACTACCAATGTGATCCAGGAAGCCCGTAAGCGCAAGACACGCCTGTTCTTTGCGGATCGTGACACCTTTATGGAGCAGCTGGAGCAGGACATCAACTTGGGCATTCGTCAGGCAGCTCGCTTGGGTTTGACGCCCGTGTTCCGCTTGAATGGCACTAGCGACTTGAGCTGGGAGAAGTACACCTGCAAAGGTTCAGACCGTAACCTTTTTGAAATGTTCCCCAACGTTCAGTTCTACGACTACACTAAGGTCCTGGGCCGCAAGGTCAGCCAGTACAAGAACTACCACTTGACCTTTAGTGCTGCTGATGGCAACGATGCAGATGTAGCGGGTGCGATTGCAGCTGGTATGAACGTGGCCATGGTGTTTGATGCGCTGCCCGCAGAGTACATGGGCAAGACTGTAATTAATGCTGACGAGCACGATTTGCGCTTCCTAGACCCTAAGGGTGTGATTGCTGGGCTTAAGGCTAAAGGTCGTGCTAAGAAGGACACTTCGGGCTTCGTGCGCCGTGTGATTGACATCCAGGCTGTCTGAGTGTATACTATAGGCTAAGTTAACAAAAGGAGCGAACTGA